>Ga0115002_10000517_pt1 | contig 54885 bp, 42 predicted proteins | sample ArcticOcean_MG_C_8_FD_89576 | JGI IMG/M metagenome (GOLD analysis project Ga0115002, IMG submission 89576) | Marine microbial communities from western Arctic Ocean - ArcticOcean_MG_CB11_86 | ecosystem: Environmental > Aquatic > Marine > Oceanic | place: Arctic Ocean: Canada Basin | collected... | reverse complement strand
TCTAATGATAATGATTAGATAGGTGAAGGAAAGCTGAGTTTTTCTATTTCTTCTTCGATGTGTGGATTGATTCGCCGAGTGATGGATTCAGCTGCTACTCTGATAGCATTTTTGATTGCAAGTGGAGAGCTCCCTCCGTGCGCAATTATGCATACGCCATTAGTTCCCAGGAGAGGACTACCCCCATATTCCTCATAACTTCCACGTGCCATCGCTGCTTTAAATGCAGGCTTCACTAGTGCTCCTCCTATTTTCCCTAATGTATTTTTTTGGATTTCCTCACTGACCCATTTTGCCACGGCCTTGGCTGCTGCTTCACAAGTTTTTAAAACGATATTTCCAGTAAATCCATCGCAGATAACCACATCAACTTCTTTTGAGAAAAGGTCATGGCCCTCGATGTTGCCGATGAAATTCAAGTTACTTTCCTTCAGAAGCCCAAAGACTTCTCTAGTGAATGAGGTTCCTTTTTCTTCTTCTGCCCCATTTGACATTAGTCCGATTTTAGGATTTTTCTTATCATGGACATAGCTCGAATATACGGATCCCATGACCGCGTACTGAAGTAGATGACGTGGCTTTGCTTCCGGATTTGCTCCGGCGTCCATTATATAGGATATTCCGTATTCATTAGGTATGGGGGATGCAATGCCTGCTCGGTCTATCCCATTTAGATTTCTTAGTTTTAACGTTGCTGCGGTAACAGCAGCTCCAGTGTTTCCTGCGCTGACGACGGCTTCGCAGGTGCCATTTTTTACTAGATCTGTTGCGACGCTGATAGAAGAATCTTTTTTTCTACGGATCGCTTTTGCTGGAGACTCATTCATCTCAACAATTTCACTCGCATGAGCTATGGCTATTCTCTCAGTGCTTATCGAATGTTTGTTGAGGGCTTTCTTAATTTTTTCCTGATCACCGACCAAGTAGATTTCTTTGATGGAAGGTAATGTCTCGAGGGCCATGCCGGCCCCTTTGATATTTGATTCAAGGCCGTCATCGCCTCCCATTGCATCGAGTGCTATTCTCATCCTTTTATAATTATATCGAGCCGTACTTAGTGCCCGAGGTATAATCTAAATCCTTACTGGACGCAGGTTAATGAGTCAAAAGGAAAGCTCTGCTGGAGAAACTTAGAATTAACCTGAATGCTTATTTATTGCAGGGAGGTTTTTTCTAGAAAGAGTCTATAACTAGTACCTGACGGTTACGATAGAAGCCGCAATTAGGACAAGCTATGTGTGAAGGTGTCACTTCCTGACATCGGTGACATTTATTGAGTTTTGGGGCCCGCCAGCGATTTGCTCCTCTTCTCATGCGGGATTTCATTAAGGATGTGCGACTTTTAGGAACTGCCATAATGGAAAATGAGTTAATCGAGATTTAGTTTATTTAGTTCTTCCCAGTCTTTGAGTAGTGATTTTTTCGCTTCTTTAGTTTCTATTTCTTCAAAATCACCCTCAGTGTTAAATTTCCCTGAAGCTGGACATTTCCTGTTATTTTCTTCGCCTTCTTCGCAATTTGGGAAACTTGGAAGGGCGAGGAGGATATCTTCCCTTATGCTGTTCGTCAAGTCTATCGTGGAATTCCCTTCAATTGGTAAAAGTAGCGAATGCTCAGTCAAATTGACTGAAAATTTGAATGTATCGAGGCAATGTGGGCACTGAGATGTGAAAGGGGCTAAAAAATCACCTCTGACTAATAAGTTTTCGTCAACGATTGACGCTGCAACCTTAAATTCCAAAGGTCCGGCACTTTTAACGATATCTGACTCTGATAATTCCCAAATATCGTCAACGATGTTTCCTTTAATTACTAAAGATTCATTTTCAGGAATTGCTCGAGTATCAATTGTCATAATAAGGTGATAAAAATGTTGTTAATTGATTAATGTTCAGGGCTCTATCTCAATTTGAGAATATAATTTAAATCGAGTTAATTTTATTTGTTTATGTGGTGATAAAATGTTGAAGCAAAATTGATTTACGATAACGATAGCTGAAATTCAATTAAGCTTAATTATGGTCTGATTGTATTTCAATGATGGACTCACCTCAATCCAAAGATCCTCAAAAAGCAGATCCTCTAGCTGATGCATTGGAGCGTCTCGAGCGGTCGGTCGCAAATAGAGAGAAATCGAGAATGGCCTCATTGGCTGATTCAGGTTCAGATGTTCGTGAAAAGCAAGCCGCTAAAGTTACTGAGGATAACGGTTTTGAATCGGAAATTAATACTGAAGTGGTTGTTTCAGGCGATGAGGTTAGTGCTAATGAGCTGAATAAAAAAAATGCCCCAAAGAAGAATGGGTCATGGTCCAGGGCAACATCCAATATAATTATTCAACTTTCTTGTGTTCTTGCCGTCGGGTACTTGTTGTTGCCAGTCTTAAAGAAGGACATTCTGCAAGATTTATTGATGGCATTATCAGAGGCTGACCAAAGAGCAAAGTTTGAGGAGAAAGCTAAGATCACAGACGAACTAAATACTATAGGTGAGAGGATAGATTCTTTGTCTGGTGAGTTGAAAAGTATTAATCAGGTAACTCAAGTGTCTGCTAAAGACGTTTACAAAGAGTTAGTCTATTTGCGTGAAAGAAATAAGCTCATAACATTAGGAGATTCGGCAATTCATAATTCAGATAGAGCCTCCCTCGATCAATTGCTCAGAGTTTCAGAGAAGAGTGAAGATGATAGATTAAAGACCGGAGCGGCATCAGAGATCCTTAGAGTTAAATTTGCTTACATGAATGGTTTGAGAAGAGGGACACATACGATTCCGGCGGCCCAATTATTCCCCGATCAAAGCCTTAAGAATGAGACGGAATTGGATACTGATCAGTTGATTGAATTATTGGATAACGCTGAAGCAAAAGTCGATAACCGAGTAAGAGCAGCTTATCTGTTAGCAGATAAAAGAAACAGTAAAGCTGCTGACGCGTTAGCTAAAGTGGTCGAGACAGATTTGAATTTAGATGTTGTTCGCGAGGCGGCAATGACCTTCAGCGAGATGACTGGATTTAAGAATGAAGACCTCCTTAACACTGACGTGCTGTTGCAATGGTGGAGGAATAATTCTGATCAGGTAAGGATCATGCTAAGTAATTAATGTTTAGGGATTAGTAATTTTATTTAGAATTAGCTATTAACGGCTAGCTGATCCTGGCAATAATGGATTCGAGCTTTTTGCCATATTCAACGTAGCTTTCGAATTGCCGTTTGGCTTTTTCAGCTAAGTCCATTTCTTTGTCAGGCTCTTCATGAAAAACGGCCTCTATGTGAGGCTCAATGGAGATATAGCCTTCATAGCCATTCAATTTTAAGTCAGATAGTATTTGTTCTACATTTCCCTGGCCCTCACCGGGCATGGTGAATGTGCATTCTTTTGATGAGTCATCCCATGTCCCATCTTTGATATGCACATGAAAAATATGAGGTTTCAGTGCTTCATAAAAATCCCATGCGCTCTGACGAGGATATGGTCCTTGAGCGGAGCGGTCAGGATTGAAGACTGGATTGCCTGTATCAAATGCCCATTTCATATCTGGTATTTCCCGTTGCAATTCGAGTGCATGTGTAATGCTCATGCCGCCGTAGTTCATGCAATTTTCATGAACTGGTATGATTCCCTCGTTTTGAAAATCCGATATTATTTTCTTTAACCTTTTGATCCTCTCTTCGAAAAGCTGTTCAGGTAAATCATTTTCTGTTCCGTCCTCGAGGATTGCATAACTCATTATCCTGACAATTTTTGAGTCGAGTAGCTTCATCCTAGTAATGCATCTGGAGACTTCTCCTTCAGTGATGTCGAAAGGATCATTGATGGAATGAGCCCAGTTCCCAATCGTTGACCCTATTCCGCAAACTCCTATTCCTACTTCTTTGAATTTTTGAGCGACCAGGTTAAACGCTTCTTCAGGAATTTCGTGTATGCTTCCTTTTTCAAATCCATCAACTTTAACAAATCTGGCTTCGATATGATCCCAGCCTAATGCGTTAGTCGCTTCGATCTGGGCGTCTACGGTTTCTCCTGCTTCGTCAGCAATTCCTGTGAGTTTCATGTTTTATTGGATTTAGCAAAGTCATCTTCTGAGGCCATTGATTGGGCATCAATTTTCTTCTTTTGGAAAGTAGAGTTGTCACCTTTTTCTTTCAGGATTGATGAATATTTGGAAGCATCCATTGGCAACTCAATGGTTTTACCTTCCCACGCAGAAAGTAATGATGCGTTCGCTAACTCAACACTGTTAATGCCTTCCATGGCTGGTGATATCAGTTCTTCACCTTCACGGATAGAATTGATGAAGTTCTGTATTATTTCAATGTGTTGACCGCCCCTGCTTTCGATTGGAATGTTGACAGTGGACGTTTCAGGTTTTGAGAATCCGGACATGGAATTGGCGCTAAATTCTGAGCTGGCTACTTCATTTTTGTTCCATAAAATGTTATTTTCTTCAACTGTCACTACGCCTTGATCAGCTATGACTTCGAGCCGGTTCACTCCAGGAGTTTCTCCTGTAGAAGTGATGAATGTTGCATTCTTTCCATCATCGTATTGAAACAAAAGAGTCGCATCATCTTCGACTTCGATCTGATGGTAGCGTCCGAATCCTAGGAATCCAGTGACGCGTTGGGGCATTCCAAATAACCATTGAAACAGGTCAAGGTTGTGTGGGCACTGGTTAAGAAGAACTCCTCCACCTTCTCCTTTCCATGTGGCTCTCCATCCGCCCATGGCGTAATAGTATTCGGTCCTGAACCAATCCGTGACGGACCAATGGACGCGCCTTATCTCGCCGAGTTGGTTAGTATCAATTAAGTCCTTTAATGTTGTGTAATGAGGGTCTGTGCGCTGATTGAACATTGCGGCGAAGACTCTTTTCATTCCTGTGTCTTTGTAGGACTGAATGAGTGCTTGGCAATCAGCTTTATCAACGGCTAGAGGTTTTTCCATTAGAACATGAAGATCGGCTTCTAAAGCTTTGATTCCAATTTTTCGGTGCGATGGGTGAGGCGTGCAGATATGAATAGCATCTATTGCTCCAGATTGAATCATTTCATCAACATCAGTGAACTGTGCTTCCCCATCACGCTTCTCTGGGAGGCTTTCGGGAATGTCGCAGATAGCGGTTAGTGAAAGTCCCTCAATTTTCCCATCCAAGATGCTCTGCCTGTGAGCTCTTCCCATATTGCCTAATCCGACAATGCCGTAACGTATATTTTCCATAGCTACACTCTTTTTGTAATTAACTATTCTTCTTCACTTTCAGAGCTTTTTGTCTTAGCCGCCTTTTTCTTTGCGGTAGCTTTTTTCTTTGCCCTAGGAGGAAATTCCCAGCCCAGTTTTCCAGTGGACTTATCGAGTAAAAGGTGAGCTCTAAAGGGTCTTCCCTTTTTGGATATGAATCCTTCAATGACTTCACTTTTACCTTCAGTGAATAATTTAATGACTTGGTCTTTTGGCAGTTCTTTTTTAAGAATTTCCTTACTGAGACGGGTCCCTCCCTTTTGCTTGTCGGTTGCCATGTCAGGACAAATGTAGGCCCGATCGGTTTCGTATACTTTTACTACCGTTCCATCGGGAAGTTCCGCTTCAGTGAGGAGTTGATCATTGCTTAAGTTTTTGGCTTCTTCTTCTCTTTCTTCGTCACCCTCAAAGATGAACTGTGGCTTCCATCCACCACGTGCCCCTTGTTCCAATGCAAGTTCGGCAGTGAACGCTTGGCCGAAACGGTTCTTGAAACTTTCAAATGGTCCTATTCTGCCTTCTTCTAGAAGTGTCTTGGCCTGGTCAGTTGTGATTTCATGACTGGCTATATATTTATTGAGTTTAAATTTACATTCAGATTCTTTGCATTCATAGCTGCCATCAGTTTGTTTGAGGATATTTCCTCGGCAGTCTGGGCACGTGGCTTGCAGATCTTCAAATACGCGGTTAGCGAGTTCGGCCATTTTTGTTTGTGTCCGATTCACGATGTCTTCGGTCAATTTTTTAATTTCCGACATGAAGACCTCTCGGCTCAGATCGCCCCCTTCCATTAATTTTAATTTGTATTCCCACTCACCTGTCATTTCTGGGGAACTCAAGGAATCAATTCCAATGTTTTCTAATAAATCAATTAGGGCCAAGCCTTTATTGGATACCACTAAATCCCTCTTCTGTTGTTCGTGTCGGAATAAATATTTATGAGAAATTAATCCTTCTATTATCGCGGCTCTAGTCGCAGGGGTACCTAAGCCACGTTCTTTCATTGCTTCTTTTAATTCTCCATCATCAATGCGTTTCCCGGCAGTCTCCATTGCACCGAGAAGAGTCGCTTCTGTGTATCGTGCGGGGGGCCTCGTCGTTTCTTCTTTTAATTCGGTTTCTATTGCTTTGGCTTTGTCGCCAGTTTGAACTGCTATCAGTTCATCTTTTTCAGCTGCTACGCCTGGCTTTCTTCCATAAACTTCTAGATATCCGGGAGTGACTAGGACTTTACCTGTCGTGAGAAAAGAGTCTTGATCAATCCTAGTGATTCTCCTCGTCGTTTCAAATTCTGCAGAAGGAAAGAATATTGCGATGAGCCTTCGTGTGACTAGGTCGTATATTTTTTGTTCCTGTTCCTTTAGTGCAGTAGTGGGAATCTTTCCGGTTGGAATTATTGCGAAGTGGTCGCTAATTTTTGCGTCGTTGAATATGCGCTTGTTTGGCTTCACCCAATCATTAGTAATGACTTTGGAAGAGCTGTCGATTATTTGCTGATCGAGTGATGGGCTCGAGATTCCGTCAGCAAATCCTTTAATGTTCGATTTAATGTTCGGTATGTAATCCTCGGGGAGGCATTTCGAGTCAGTCCTTGGATAGGTCAGTAGTTTGTGCCTTTCATAAAGTGATTGAGCGATGGCGAGTGTGTTCCGAGCGCTGAATCCAAACTTACTTGATGCGTCTCGCTGCAATGTAGTGAGATCATATAGTTGAGGCGGCGCTTGCTTTGCAGGTTTTTTATTTTCTTCGATGGTCCCTATTTTTTCTTTGCACCGAGAGACGATTTCATCCGCTTCTTCTCGGCTCCATATTCTCTCGGGCTTTGACTGATCGTTGTCAGTATCTTTTTTGAAGTCTTCACGAAACCAGCGCCCCTTATAGGAACCGTTATCGGTTTCAAATTCGCTATGAACTTCCCAGTAATCCTGAGGTGTGAAGCTCCTTATTTCTCTTTCTCTTTCTGATAAAATTACCAGGGTAGGGGTCTGGACCCTGCCGGCCGTCGTGACATTAAATCCTCCATGCCTCGAGTTGAATGCGGTTAAGGCTCTAGTCCCATTAAGGCCTACGAGCCAATCGCTCTCAGAGCGGCAAAGGGCCGCTTCTGCAAGTGGAATCATTTCTTGGTCGTCTCTGAGTGATTTGAAAGCGCTGAGGATCGCATTGTCTGTCATTGATTGCATCCACATGCGCTTAATCACTTTGTCGGCTCCTGCCACTTGCATGACGTAGCGGAATATTAGCTCTCCTTCTCTACCTGCGTCGCAAGCATTGATAATAGTTTCTACTTCTTTCTTTTTGATTAAGCGTTTCAGTAGATTCAATCTACTTTCACTCTTTTCGATGGGTTGCAGTTCGAATTTTTCGGGTATCACTGGGAGGTGTTTGATTCCCCATGGAAGTTTTTTGCCGTTTGGCCCTGATGGCATTTTTAATTCAACGAGATGTCCAACCGCTGAAGAAATTAAGGCGTTGTCGCTTTCGAAGTAGGTATTTCTGTCCTTACCTCTTTTCTCAAATTTGCCTAATTCTTTGGATAATACTCGAGCAAGGTCAGTAGCGACGCTTGGTTTTTCAGCAATTATGAGAGTTTTTGACATATTATGAAGGCGAACCTAGGACGGAATTCTAGGATTTTTCAATCAGGTTTCTTCAGATATTTATTTTTTTTATATCGGAGGGTTGATGAGAGGGGGTGAACTAGTGGGATTTTATGATGCTGAAAACCCTAAAAACAAGACACTTCTATATCATTTTCCAAATAATATAATCAATGATTTTGATGAGAAGCTCATTGTTATTTTTTTTGAAGGGGGAGCCTTTGTCTGAGAGTAAAAGATCTAAATATTTAGAATTTCGCGTTTTAGCGGATAGTTGCGATTGATTCTGAGATCATTGCCTCGGTTACTTTATCAGTGAGCTCGGGCCTTCCTAATTCATGAAGAGCAACGAAACGAATCTGACCAGTTTCGAATTTTTTGTCAGCTCTCATAATGTTTAAGATCGAATCTGTAGATATTTTTTTATCTAGATTTACCGGCAAATTAAATTTTATAAGCGCGTTTTTTATGCGATCACTTTGCTCTGAGGGGAAATCAAACAATTCAGATGAAATGAAATTTGCACATATTAGTCCTAGGCTAATTGCCTCACCGTGCAGGAATTTCCCATAACCTGCTGCTGCCTCTATGGCATGACCGATGGTGTGTCCGTAGTTAAGATGGGCTCTTGTTCCGAGGAGTTCCTTTTCATCCTCTTCCACAACCCTTGTTTTTATCTCTGCGTTTTTTGCTATTAATGAATCCAAATTTGATGAGTCCCTTACATTCATTATTTCCTCAAGCATGTCACCGTCGCGGATTGCAGCGTGTTTAATTGCTTCAGCAAAGCCTTCATTAAATTCTCGTTCTGGCAATGTTTGCAAAGTCGTAGTGTCTGCTATTACGAGTTTTGGTTGATGGAATGTGCCGATTAAATTTTTCCCCTCAGGCGCATTGACTCCTGTTTTTCCTCCTATCGAACTGTCGACTTGAGAGACAATGGTTGTGGGTATTTGAACTAATGGAATTCCACGATAAAAAACTGATGCTGTTAATCCAGCAAGATCACCGATAACGCCTCCACCAAGAGCGATTACAAAGCTGTGCCTGTCATGTCCGACTGCTATCAGTTTACGGCATATTTCTTCAACGTGTGATAGTGATTTGCTGGATTCGCCCGCGGGAACGGTAACTAGGTTACTTTTCATTCCGGCGCTATGCAGTGATTGCTGGACCTGCTTTGCATAGAGTGGCGCGACATTGGAATCGGATATTATGACGCAATGTTGAAGGCTGAGCTGCTCTGCAATCTTTGTTCCGCAATTATCGAGAATGTTCTGGCCAACAATTATTTCATAATTGTCTGGGGGGCTCAGGTTAACCCGTATTGATATTGGGGAGTTATTCATTTTCGGGTGGAATTATCAGGCCAGCGATCTTTTCAATTGCTGAATTTGGATCGTCTTTCTTTTCAAGGCAAACGTTTTGAAATCCCTGTTCTCGTTTAAACCATGTAATTTGTCGCTTTGCATAGTTTCTAGAGGATTGTTGTATGGAATGGATGCACTCTTCTAGAGATGCTTTTCCTTCTAAGTGAAGTTGAGTCTCCTGAATGCCGATTGCCTTTTTGGCTGTGTCCGAAATGTTTTCTGGCAATGAACGAATTTCATCAATTAAGTCATCCTTTACCATTTGTTCGACTCTTAGATTTATTCGGTCATAAAGTTCTTGTCTTGGACGGTGCAGTAAAATGCCATTAAATTTTGGATGATGCTTTTCCCATTCATTTTTAATTTCAGACATTGGTCTATCTGCAAGGATGCTGATTTCTAATGCTCGAGTAACGTATCTTCTGTTTTTTAAATTGATCTGAGAGGCTCCTACGGGATCACATTTTTCCAATCTATTTATTAATTCTTCATGGCTTATTTTATTTAGATTCTCCCTTAGCCCATGATTGGCTGGTGGGAGGTTGGATAGTCCGTGAGTGAGGCTTTTAATATAGAGGCCACTTCCGCCCACGATAATTGGGGTTTTACCTCTATCAGAAATATCTTCAATCTGACCGTGTGCCATTTCTGAATATAGAGCGGCATTACAGTCCTCTTGCAGTTCTATAGCTCCATACAGATGATGTTTAATCTGACCTAATGCTACTGATTCGGGGGAAGCTGTAACAATTTCAATTCCTTTATATATTTGAAAAGCATCTGCATTTACTATTTCCCCGCCAATGTTTTTGGCAATCGAAAGAGCTATGGAACTTTTTCCAGTTCCGGTTGCGCCAACCAAGTATAGCGGCAGCATGGAATTTAATGCTTATACTGAAAGAGCTTTTAATCTTCGGTTATACCTCTGCTCTTGGCTCCGTTCACCATGATTTTTCTTCCCATATACTCATGATCGTGTAGGCCCTCTGCTGCTTTTATTGCGGCATCAACATTGTTCATTTCAACAAATGCGTAACCCTTTGATCGAGCATTGCGACTGTGTCTGACAACTTCAGCGCTTCTGACGTCGCCAAATTTTCCAAATAGATCAATAAGGTTTTCGTCGCTTGTTTGGTATGAAATATTACCAACGTATAATCTTTCTGAAGTGACTGGTATCTTCTCTGAAGTGAGTGACTTTCGAGGTTGTTTCTTACTTGTTGTGACTCTCGTTTTTGAGTTGTTTCTATTCTGAGGTTTCTGCTTCTTATTGTTCTTAGTCTTTTTTCCTCCTAACCCGATCAGATTTAAAAGTCTTTGGAGTAGAGATTTCTTCTGAGGTCTTCTGGGGACTTTTTGTTTTATGTATCTCCGGTTCCTACCAGGATTTGATCCAGAGTTGCGGTTGCGGTTGCTGTTGCTGTTGCTGTTGCTGTGGCCAGATTGTCTTGATTCTGCCATGATGTTTTATTGTGGTTTGAGTGTTGTTTTTCGTTTGGCAGGAGGTATGGAATGTTGCTGATTGAAGCAATTGTTTTTGCTGTCTTTTCGAGATCTCAGCCGATTTCCCCTACCGCCTTCGTTATTTCTGCCGTTTATTATTTTTATGAAAGCTGTTATGATTCGTAATGTTCTTCACATGGATACTTGTCAGCTTGTCTCTTAGGGGAAATGCTGAAGGTATTTGTAATATTACAATGGAGTTCATTGTGAGGATCCTAGTGATTTAGCTTTCTGCAACTGAACATAGTCAGAGAGTGCATGGCGGCAAGGTCTTTTAAAATATCTAGAGAGTCCAAGTCATCGACGAAGCAATTTTGACCTTTAATTCACATTTGTGCAGTAGCTTATTGGGTAATTCCCTTTTTTTGCTATTTTTGTGTGGATATTGCTTGGAACCAATTGTTGCACTGAGGCTTACGATAGTTAAGTTTACTAAAATTTTAAAAATGCGAATTCTTTTCAGGTTTTATCATGTTTTACCGCTGGTAGTTCTATATGTTTTTATAGGATCTGGTTTAGTTGATAGGGCTATAGGGAATCAGAAATTTGATGTGGATTCATATATCGTTGTTGATTTGCACTCGAAGAAGATTCTGTCGGCTCGTGAGATAAACAAAAAACGCCAAGTGGCTAGTTTAACTAAGATTGCAACAGCGGTTGTAGTTTTGGACTGGGCTAAGGCCACAGGTGCTGACCTTGGTCAGAACATAATCATCCCTCAGAGCGCGTTGTCTATTGGAGGCCCTAATCAATTAAAGCTTAGGCCAGGCGAGCAGGTCAGTATTCGCGATGCTCTTTATTGTTCAGTATTAGGGTCGAATAATTGGACGGCTGAAGCTTTGGCGTATCATGTTGGAAAAGATTTACTTGTGCGTGGCGGTAAAAACGGAGACCCCGTTAAGGAATTTGTAAAGCACATGAATGCATTAGCCATTGAGCGCGGTTCTAAATACACAAAGTTCATTAATCCGCATGGGATGGACCATCAGGGGAAGATTCCTTATTCAACCGCGAGCGATGTTGCGCGTTTGACGATTTACGCAATGGGAAAGGCGGCCTTTTCTTTTATTTGTTCACAGGCAGAGAGAAAAGTGTCAATCGTGTCGATCGGAGGCAGGAAAGAGTTCATTGTTAAGAATACAAACAAGATTTTAAACGTTGATGGAATTGATGGAGTGAAGACCGGATTGACATCGAAGGCGGGGCCTTGTCTCGTTATTTCTGCGGCAAAGCAACCAATCGTTAGTGAGCTTGCTGATGGGAATAAACGAGTCACACCACGTCGCCTTGTTGTTGTTGTTCTTGGTGCTTCGGATCGTTTTGGAGCAGCGAGTTCTCTTCTTTTAAGGGGCTGGCAAAAATTTGAAACATGGAATCGGAGTGGAAGACAGATCCGTGATCGGGCTGAACTTTTATCAATGTCGAAAGAATAACGTGCGCTTATGCGTATTTACTGCTCAATTCAAACACTAAACATCAATCCACAAAGCTCATGGACCAACTGATCCAACTGTTACAGGAAAACGCACGACATAGCATTGCTGATTTGTCTGATCTGATGAATTTATCAGAGGAAGAGGTCGAATCAAAGATTGCGGAATTGGAGGAGTCAGGTGTCATATTGGGCTATGCGGCAGTAGTTGATTCCGATAAGGTTAATGATGGTGGTGGGGTTTCTGCTTTCATTGAGGTAAAGCTTACACCAGAGAGGGGTGGGGGATTTGATCGACTTGCTGCTAGGATTGCAAAGTTTGATGAGGTCGAAAGCTGCATGCTGATGAGTGGTGGCTATGACCTTTCAGTGGTCATAAGTGGCAGTTCTTTACATGAAGTAGCAAGTTTTGTTGCTGAAAAATTGAGTACCCTTGAAGGTGTGATTTCAACCGCTACGCATTTCCAGCTTAAAACCTATAAATCAAATGGCTTTTTGGCCAGAGTTGAGAATTCAGGGCAAAGATTGCCGGTGAGTCCTTAATTGTTTTTAACCGCATTTATGCGGGGTAGAGTAATGTCGCTAAGTAACAAGCTTTCTAAACAAGTAAAGAACATTCCCAGATCAGGAATTCGTGATTTCTTTGAGCTTGTGCTTGGTAGAGATGATATAATATCGCTTGGAGTAGGAGAGCCAGATTATGCAACCCCTTGGCACATTAGAGAGGCTGCTATCTATTCACTTGAAAAAGGTGAGACGAGTTATACTTCGAACTTAGGATTAGAAAAATTAAGGGAATCCATTAGTCGTTATGTTTCTCATTGTTTTGAAGTCGACTACGATTCGAGTTCTGAGATTTTGGTTACGGTGGGAGTTTCTGAAGCGCTTGATTTGGCATGCAGAGCTTTGCTTAATCCAGGAGACGAAGTGATATATCACGAACCTTGTTATGTTTCATATGATCCTAGTATTCGTCTGGCTTACGGAGTGCCAGTTCCTGTTTCTGCCACTGTTGAGGATGAGTTTTCAGTGAAGGCAGAAGAGATTGAAAAGTTAGTAACTCCTAATACGAAAATATTAATATTAAATTTTCCAACTAATCCGACCGGAGCAGTTATGGGAAAAGAGGAACTTCAGAAGATTGCAGATATCTGCATTGCGAATGATCTGATAGTTATCACTGATGAGATATATAGTGAATTAGTTTATGATGACGAATACAATCATGTTTCCATTAGCTCTCTGTGCGGAATGAAGGGACGCACAATTCTTTTACATGGTTTTTCGAAGGCCTATGCAATGACCGGTTTTCGTCTCGGTTATTCTTGTGCTCCCCCTGAGATTACTGAGGCGATGATGAAAATTCATCAATATTCGATGTTATGCGCGCCGATAACAAGTCAAGTGGCCGCTATTGAAGCTTTAGAGAATGGATCAAAGGCAGTAGAGAAAATGCGGCAAGACTACAAAAAACGTAGAGATCTGATAGTGAGAGAATTCAATGAAATGGGACTGCCATGTAATTTACCAGGTGGAGCTTTCTATGCATTTCCTGATATCAGAGGAACAGGTCTTACGAGTAAAGAGTTTGCATCTGCATTGCTAGAGAAGCAGAACGTTGCGGCTGTGCCAGGTGATGCTTTTGGGGCAAGTGGTGAAGGTTTTTTGAGGTGTTGCTATGCCGCTGATGTAAAATTAATTAAATCCGCTTTAGATGGGTTTCGAAAGTTTCTTGTTGATATTAAGGGATGAACGTTCTGGGTCAGGATCAGTTAAGCGAAGAGGATGGGGCAAGAAAAACGGTGGCTCATGTTTTGCCGATAGTGACCTTTTTGGGCCTGATGGCTGTGGTTCCTTTGTTGGAAATATTAGGATTTGTTGTTGAGAATGATGAGATGTTTCCCTGGTACCGTCATGCGCCAGAGCAGTGGCTCTATCCGATGCAGGTAGTTGTTTGCTTGTGGCTTATAAAGAAGTACTGGAAAAAGTATGACTTTGCTCCTTTTCGCGGAATGATTTTTGCGGCTCTGATGGGGATTGTCGGGATACTGGCATGGATATTGCCAGGTTATTTGTTTGCTGAACTGGATATGGATGAAGGTTGGTGGAAATTTTTTGGGTTCACTGCTCGAGAAGGAGGATTTGACCCGGCTCAATTAGGTGGAGCTGATACTTTTATGTATTGGCTGTTAGTTGTACTTCGTTTTTTGCGGATGGTCGTAGTAGTTGCTATTATAGAAGAGGTTTTCTGGAGAGGGTTTCTTATGCGATACTTGCTTGATAAGGATGGGGATTACTGGCAACAGCCATTTGGAAAGGGTTCATTCAAAACTTATGCTTTAATTACTTTTCTTTTTATGATTGTTCATTCTCCCACTGATTATGTTGGTGCTTTTATTTATGGTAGCATTGCGTATTGGGTTGCTGTGCGCTCCAAAAGTTTGGCAGCATGCGTTTTAATGCATTCGGTGGCGAATTTTCTGCTCGGGTGCTACGTTATGTCTACTGGAGAATATGGATACTGGTAACGATGAAAATTGGAATAGCTCAATTAAATAATATTGTAGGCGATCTGCTAGGTAATGCTGAGGCTATTGTTTCAGCTTATAATCAATTAGTCGCTAAAGGAGCAGATATTGTAATAACTCCTGAACTGTCATTGACTGGCTATCCTCCAAGAGATTTAGTGTTTAAATCGACTTTTGTTCCAAGGAACTTGGAGGTCCTAGACAATATTATGGCAAATGTGAGATCTGTGCCTTTGATGGTTGGATATGTTGATTTTAATACGAAGGATGCTGGTAAGCCTTTTGAAAATGCAGTGGCTGTGCTTCAAGATGGGAAAAAAATAGATAAGATTATCAAGTGTCTTTTGCCTACATATGATGTTTTTGATGAAGCTCGATATTTTCAACCCTCCAAAGAAGTGAAGCCTTTAATGCTATCTGGGTTAAGCGTTGGAGTGACAATTTGTGAAGATGTTTGGAGTGAGGATTTTCTGCCTTCAAATTTATACGTCAAGGACCCGGCCGGTTCATTGGCGAAGAAAGGGATAGACGTTCTCCTTAACCTTAGCGCCTCGCCATTCCATTCTGAAAAACCAAAAGAACGTCATTTCATGCTTTCGTTTCTAGCTCGAAGAATTGGGGTTCCGGTTATTTATTGCAATGCCATTGGGGGTAATGATCAACTAGTTTTTGATGGTAACTCAGTAGGGTATTCATCAGAAGGAGAAGTGATAGCGCAGTGCCCCGGATTTTGTGAGTGCTTAGAAATTGTGGACACAGAGGATGAGTCTAAGGCTTATCAAGTTTCAGATAAGCTTGAAGAATTATATAATGCTTTGGTTTTGGGATTGAGGGACTATATCCATAAGTGTGGTTTTAAAAAAGTTGTCATTGGATTGAGTGGGGGGATTGATTCGGCGTTAACTGCGGCCTTGGCTGCTGAGGCGTTAGGTGCGGAGAATGTTCTTGGAGTTACGATGCCCAGTGAATTTAGTTCTTCTGGCAGCGTTGATGATTCTGAAAGCCTGGCAAAGAATCTAGGGATTGCTTTTGAGAAAATATCTATAGAAAAATCTTTTGAGTCTTTGAAGAATGATCTCAGCTCAATTTTTAGCGAGACAGAAGAAGATATAACAGAAGAGAACATGCAGGCCAGACTAAGGGGCTTGCTGCTAATGTCTATATCCAATAAGAAGGGATGTTTACTTTTAACCACAGGCAATAAAAGTGAATTGGCTGTTGGCTATTGTACCATTTATGGGGATATGTGTGGAGGTCTTGCCGTCATTAGTGATCTTCCGAAAATGACTGTTTATGAATTGTCTAGATGGATAAATCGTGAAAGGGAGGTCATTCCTCAGAATACCATTGATAAACCTCCTAGTGCTGAATTAAGACTCGATCAGAAAGATCAGGACACATTGCCCGAATATGAATTACTTGATCAAATATTGGAAATGTATGTTGATGATGCTTTGAGCGTTTCTGACATTATTAATAAAGGCTATGACAAGGAAACTGTGGATTGGATTTCCAGAAGAGTTGACTTGAATGAATGGAAGAGGGGGCAAGCAGCGCCTGGACTAAGAGTTACTTCGAAGGCTTTTGGAATAGGGCGTCGCATTCCTATTGCACAAAATTTTCGTGACTAAGGTAGCGGCTTGACCTAAGAGCCCACAGCGCAGATGTTTTGAATATGCTTGATCCTTGTGAATTTTCCAATCAGCAGCTCCGCGATTTAGTTCCCTATGAGCCGGGTAAGCCCATAGAGGATGTTGCACGTGAGCTTGGAATCGATCCTGATGATATTATTAAATTGGCATCTAATGAGAATCCATTAGGACCTTCACCTAAAGCCGTTGAGGCGATGAAAAGTACTGTAGATCAGGTCAATATTTATCCGGATGGTGGAGGTTGGAAGTTGCGTAATGCGATTGCAGAGAAATTCTCTCTCAGCATGGATAACGTCGTTTTAGGTAATGGATCTAATGAAATTATAGAATTCATTGGTCATGCATTTCTTAGTCCTGGAGATCAAATCATTGCAGCTGAACATGCTTTTGTTGTTTATAAGCTAATGGCAACTCTTTTTGGGGCGGAAACTGTTGAGATTCCCGATCCGGGATTTGTCCATGATTTAGAGGCGATGGCTGATGCGGTAACGGAACGAACTAAGGAGATTTTCATAGCTAATCCTAATAATCCAACAGGTACTCTCGTCACTCAGGAACAAATTGATCGTTTTATGGATCGTGTTCCTGACCGCGTCATTGTTGTTTTTGATGAGGCTTATTATGAATTCTTAGACGCTCCCCCTGACACATTAAAGTATGTCCGTGAAGGTCGTAACGTGGTGGTAATGCGTACCTTTTCTAAGATACAGGGACTCGCAGGATTAAGAATCGGTTATGGTCTTGCTCCCTCTGGTCTGGCTTCTGTTTTACAGAAAACGCGGCAACCATTTAATGTAAACCACTTAGCGCAGGAAGCCGCGGTGGCTGCTCTTGCTGATGAAGAGCATCAATTTCAGACAAAGAGGATTACAGATGAGGGGCGTCATTTTTTTCAAAAATCCTTTGATGAGTTGGGGCTCAAGTACATACCAAGTTATGCAAACTTTGTCTTAGTTAAGGTAGGGGATGGGGATGCAGTTTTTGATGCACTGCTTCGCAAGGGGGTAATTGTGAGAGCAATGCGAAGTTATAAATTGCCTGAATGGGTTAGGATATCTATTGGCACAAAAGAGGAAAATCACCGCTGTGTGGAATTATTAAAAGAGGCCGTTCGTGGCTGATAAATTAAAAACGTGGAAGATACTATTGTAGCGATAGCTAGTCCCCCAGGTCAGGGTGCAGTGGCTATTTTGCGAGTTTCTGGGTCAGAATCTATCCCAATTGCTAAGAGGATTTTCCGACTTAAAAACTCCCGATCCAAGTGGCTGCCTCGAGTCCTTTTGCTGGGCACTATTGTTAATTCTGACGATGAAACAATTGATCAAGTGTTGTTGAGTGTTTTTATTGGTCCGGCAAGTTACACGGGTGAGGATCTTGTTGAAATTACATGTCACGGAGGAATGTTCGTCACTCAGGCCGTATTGGATACGATAATTTCAACCGGAGCCAGGCTAGCGGACCCGGGAGAATTTTCAAAGCGGTCCTTCCTGAACGGTAAAATGGATTTAACGCAGGCTGAAGCGGTGATGGACCTTATCAGCGCTAGGACAGCACTTGCACTCAGGGCTGCAAACAGTCAATTAGAAGGGCGACTTGGAAATCGTATCAGTGAGCTCAAACAAAGCTTGCTTACCATTTTGGCTCATGTTGAAGCTTATATTGATTTTCCTGAAGAGGACATTAATCCAGATGCTAACGAATCAATTATTCAAAAGCTTACAATTTTATCGGAGAGCGTTGGAAATTTAATTAAAACAGCAGAGCAGGGTAGGATTCTTAGAGAAGGGTTGCACGTCGTCATATCTGGTCCGCCTAACGCAGGTAAATCAAGTTTGCTTAACTCGTTGTTGGGATATGAGCGAGCAATAGTAAGTGATCTGGCTGGGACCACTAGGGATACGATCGAGGAGATGATTAACTTGAAGGGGATACCGGTAAAATTAACTGATACTGCAGGGATTAGAGAAGTTGAGGAATTAATCGAAAGTGAAGGAGTTCTCAGAGCTAAGCGTGAACTGAAGCGTGCGGATTTGGTCCTCACTGTTGTTGATGCAACGATAGATAAAAAAGAAAACGAAAAGATTAAATCTGTCTCTAGTGACGAGCTCAATCATATAAAAGTATTTAATAAGGCTGATTTAGGGATTCATAATTCCTACAAAGGAGAAGACGGCGTTCAGATTTCCTGTTTGGAGGGGACGGGAATTGAATTGTTGGTAGGATTGATTGTTGAATCATGCTTAGGAGAAAATGATCATTTTGCTAAGAATTTAATAGCAGTTAATTCTAGACATAGGGCATGCTTGGAAAGCGCTCATTCGAATGTAAATAATGCTATTAACGCTTTTAAAGAAGGGGTTGAACCTGAGTTCGTTTCTGTGGATCTACGAGAGGCTCTCGATTCGGTGGGTGAAATAGTTGGAAAGGCAGATGTGGAAGATCTTTTGGGTGAGATCTTTTCTTCTTTTTGTATAGGTAAATAAATTATTGGCGAACTAAGCGGCCTAAATTTAGCTACTAATTTCAGATTAATTTTGTGTAGAGCAAGAAGTTACACCTTTCTTGAGGATTAGGTTGGCATACTTTTCAGTGTCCTCGCTTGCAATAATTACAAATGCTGACCTGCTCCTTTCATAAAAACTAAATCGTTCTAATTTTTTGATTTTTAATTCTTTGGTGTGGTGTTTCTGGATAATTTTTGAGTACTCGTTTTCTATATTGTGATTGGTATCGTCTCCTTCCACTGTGGCCATCATTGTGGCTGGCGAAGTCACAAAATCATCCAATGCAAAAAGTGGTAGGATGGCTTCCAGTAGGGCGCTAATTTTCAAACCATCTGCTCTTATGCATTTGGGGTCCAGGCTTTCCGCAGGAAAGTGAGCATCAGCAAATACTATCTCATCTCCATGTCCCATTAAGGATAGGTTTTTTAGTAATTCTGGGCTAATTCCTATTAGCATTGAGATTTTTAAGTGCCCTAATTTGCTCGGATATTTGATATCAGCGGCAGGAGAAGACTGATTAATTATTATTTAGGATTAGAGATTTTCCATAAGTGATGATCGCTTCGAACATAAAGTGAATCATTGGCTATGGCAGGTGTCCCAAGAATGGGTTCTCCTAATTCAATGGTTCCGGTGATTTTTCCTTCTTTGCCGCTGAGATCAACGGATTGTAGTAGACCCTTGCGTTCGGATGCAATGTAAATATGTCCTTTGCTGGCGACTGGAGATCCGCTGAAGGGACCCTCTAAACGAAGTCTCCATAGTCTTTCCCCGGTATCTTTTTTTGCAGCGTTCAATACTCCAGCGCGGTTGATGATAAATATTTTATCATCAACAATGATAGGGCTTGCAGTTCCAGGTCGCAATTGAGGTTCTTGCCACAATATTTCTGGTGTATTATTATCATTTCTTGGCTTGAGTGCTGTTATGCCATTTGATGGAATAAATACGGTCGATCCATCTTTTGATGCTACGCTTGAAGGAATGGTGGAGGCCCCTTCCCCGTAAGACCATAAAATTCTACCTGACGAAGCTTCAATCGCTGAAACTCCTTCACTTCCCTGTATTGCAACAACATTTTTTCCGACTTTGATGGGTGAGGTCCAATTAGCTTTCTTTGTGCGGGGGGATTTCCAAATGTTCGTTCCTTTATTTAAATCAATTCCTGCAGCAAAAGATTCGCTGTCGTTTTCAACTTGAACGATCAAAGTGTCGGATACGATTATTGGGGAGCTTGCCAGACCAAGGCTATTACTAGCATTGGGGTAATCTTTCATCAGAGCTCTCATCCATTTTAAGTTTCCATTAAGATCAAGGCAGATGAGATCATTGCTCGAGTAAAGTGCATAAATGCGCTTACCGTCACTGGCTGGTGTTGGAGCAGCAACGCATGTTTTTTCGTGGCAAATGGTTCGGCCTGTTGCCCAAAATTCACGAGACCATAGAGTTGTTCCGTCATCGGAGTCGAAGCACATTATGTGGAGCCGGCTTTGATCTGTAGTGCTTGCGGCTGTAAGGAAAATGCGATTACCAATTATTATTGGACTAGAAAGACCTCTGCCAGGTAAGCTTTTTTTCCATGCGATGTTTTTTTCACTTGAAATGGAAGTAGGTAATTTTGCTGAGTCAGCAATGCCTCGATGATCAGTTCCTCTGAACTGTAGCCAATCTTCTGCGTTCAGTAATTGTGCTGATGAGGAAATGCTTAATGCAGCTAGTAAATTTAATACGGTCTTCATGATTTTGATCTTCTTGGTCGGCGTGATTGTTTTTCAGATTGTGGAGTGGGTTTACGGTTTGATGCTAAGATTGCTACGCCGCTTTCATCACAGACCCTTAATTGAAACTCCCACTGGACTGTCCATTCTTCTGTCTGTTCGTTCTGACAGGCTTTAACAAGAATTGTGTTTTTGCCTTCTTTTAGCTGAATGTTCAATTTGTATTGATCAATGCGCTGTCCTCTGTGGTATTCGTCACGGCCGAAAATATATTTTCCGTTCACCCATATCTTCCACGCATTTTTGCATCCTAGTCGAAGTTCTGCTGTCCTTGAGGATTTTGATTCAAATTCTGTATATGCATAGGCGGTCGTTTCTTTTAGCATTCCAAAAGGTTTATTTAGATCGATTTTACCGAGAGAATCTGAACTGGCCAGAGATGCCCATTCAGTTTCCTTTTCCTTTCCCTTATACTTAGCGCTGAAATTGATTTCCTCTTCGGGTGGAAAAATTGTTTCAAAACCTTTTCGTTCAGTATTATCAAATGGGCCAATTACATTCCACCGCATGAGAAACCCGAAATGTTTAGGTAAATCCACTTCAACTCCAAGTTCTTTAAGGGATTTGGAGATGGGCTTAACTTGGTTTTCTTCAACCGCTGCATTCAGGGCTTGTCGATATATTAGTATTGCTGCTGATTTTTTTCCTTCTTTCTTCAATGAGGAGGCTTGATCAATGAGTGAAGAGATTGCGTCACGGCGCAGTTCAGGACTAGGATCATTAAGAAGGCCAGGGATTAAAGCTTTTGCCGTGATTGGTTCATTCTTTTTGATTAGCTCGAAGGCAAAACGCCTTGCTTTAGGAGGATGAGATTGATCCATGAAATATTCACCAAGAGGATCAATTGCTGTTTGTCCTGATTTTTCTAGATTTTTGGCTATAACTTCGGCGGCCGAACGCAACCAGTTAGAGGCAATTGGACTAGCTTCATCCATGGCATCAAAAACCATTATTAAGGAGTTAACGTCTGCGTTTTCAGTAATCTTTGACCATGCTTCTGCAGCTTTGCTATTACCTTTGCCTTCAGGTCCAACTTCTAAAATTGTTTTTATTGAATCTGGAGAAGAGCAAAGGATAGTTGATGTAGTTAATAGTAAAATAAAAGCCAGAGTCCTTTTCATAGTTTAATATTAGTGATTTAATAAGGGAAAGATCAAGCACGTCGATGTTGAATTAATGAATAGTCTGGTCAATATATAATTATGTCTCAAAAATGCTTACACCTGACATCTCGCCGTCATTTTATTAAATCAGCCGGAATTACAGCGCTTTCTGCTCCGTTTGTCACTTCCGGTTTATTAGCCAATCCTCCGAGTGAGCGGTTGAGGCATGCTAGTTTTGGAGCTAGTGGAATGGCCGGTGCGGATATCGGATCGCTTTCAAGGAGTAAGCATTTCGAATTGGTAGCAGTAGCTGATGTGGATTTAAAGAGAGCGGAAGGTATTCGGAAAAGATTTCCAAAGGCAAAGTTTTATCAGGACTGGCGTGAACTTTTGGATAAAGAAAGTGAAAATATTGATTCGGTAAACGTATCTACGCCAGATCATATGCATGGTCCGATTGGGCTAGCGGCAATGGATTTAGGGAAGCATTGCTATGGGCAGAAGCCATTAGCTCAAAATCTGCGGGAATGCAGAGCTATGGCTGAGATGGCAAAAAAGAATAAGCTAATGACTCAAATGGGGATTCAGATTTCTTCCGCTTTTACAGAAAGATTAGTAGTGAGTTTGGTTCAGAGTGGAACAATAGGAAAAGTTACTAGGGTCCATTCTTTTTCAAGTAAGAAGTGGGGAGACCTGGGGCCTGTTCCTCAGAAAGAAGACAAGATTCCTGAAGGTTTTGACTGGGATCTTTGGTTAGGTGTTGCTAAGCATAGGCCATACATTGCTGGCTATTACCATCCAGGGAACTGGCGCAAGAGACGTGATTTCGGAACTGGAACATTTGGCGATATGGGCTGTCACATTTTTAGCGGTTGGTATCGTTCATTAGGTCTAACTGCACCTTTGTCGGTAGTCTCTCATGGGCCTGCGTCCAATCAGCACAACTGGGCCATTAATGCAAAGATTGATTATGTGTTTCCTTCAACTAAGTATACAAAGGACGGGAACGTTTCAGTTACGTGGTATGATGGTAATGCGAGGCCACCAAAAGAAGTTGCAGATTTGGTGAATGGTAAGGTTCCAGGACAAGGAAGTATTATAATTGGTACTGAGGGAGTCTTGCTCGCCCCTCATATGTCCACGCCGACTCTTTATCCTGGTCAGAAATATGAAGGATTCAAGTATCCAAAGTTAGAGCCTAGGGATCATTATATGGAGTATGTAGATGCTGCACGTGGAGCCAGTGGTAAAAAACCTTCAGCAAATTTTGATGATTATTCCGGACCCTTGACTGAGACTGTTTTGCTGGGTTGTTTAGCGACGCTCTTCCCTGGAGAGAAGCTTGATTGGGACGCAGAAAAACTCAAAGTTACGAACAATGTGAAGGCGGGCCTTCAAGTAGGGAGGGATTACAGGGATGGTTGGAAGCCGAAAGCGCTTATCTAATCCTGATAATATGTAGTGTCATTTATTAACCGAATAATTTTTCATACGTTTTAAAAGCGAGGACCAATGTTACTATGAAGCCGATAGTAACGGTGCACAGCATCCATGTAGGTATTCGAGGCTGAGATTGAGTCCTTTGATTGTTTTTAATTCCTAAGAATAAGAGAGCTAGTGCTAGGGTTGGTCCTCCCAAAATCGTTGATGCTTGAGCTATGATAATGGGATTTATATTGTTTTTCGAGGCTGGATCTGTAATAGCAAAAAAGGCTCCAAAGAGTCCAGCTAGTAAAGTGAAGGCGGTGCAATGCTTTGACCATTTTGAATCAATTTTACCGCCTTTCCCGAAACCATCTGCTAGGAGTCGCCCGCCAATCATAGCGTTTATTAGAAAGGAACTGAGGGCGCCTGCAAAGATTCCAATAGTGAAAATTACACCTGCCCAGTTTCCAAAAAGGTTCTCCATTTGAATTGCCATATCATTGACCGTTTCCAGCTTAATTGTTTTTCCTGACAAAGTGGATGCTGCAGTCAGCATTATCACGAGTGTTATTAGTCCAAGTGTTGTAATGCCTACCACGGTGTCCACGAAAGTTTCTTTGACGTTTTTAGAATTCCAACCGCGGTCTCTTACTAAGTAGGCTTGATAGAAAGCGCCTGCAATTGAGAATGTAGTAGCAATGAGAGCAAATACTGCTAATGAATTTTTATTTTCCGGGAGGCTTGGCTTCAGTCCTTTTATTGACTCAATTAATGAAGGTTTACTGAGTACGAAGTTGAATATGAAAGCGATGACCATGAGCCCAATTAAAACTTTCATTAATGTTTCAACTGGCTTGTATAAGGACTTTGATCGATACACGACAAATAACAAAAAAGAATTCAGTGCGATTAAAGCAAGAGTGGGGAGGTGATTTTTTATGAATGTTGAGTGATGATTGTCACTGTATGGTGCTATTGCTTTAAAAACAGCCATGTTGTTTGATGTTTGGAATCCCGCGGCAATCAAGAACACAGTGGAGCCCACAAGTATTGCGGCAAACCTTCCAAAGCTCTCTGTGATTTCATCACAAGGGGTTCCCTTCATGATTGCTCCCAATCTTGCAGATAGAGCTGAATTTCCGATCATTAGTAAGACAGCAAGAACAATTACCCATGTCATTGAATAACCGTAATTTGCACCTGTCTTAGAGGCAGAAAGAATGCTCCCAGGTCCACAGACTACTGCCGCTACTATGATAGCTGGGCCAAGATTTTGAAGGCTCTTATTCATTAAATAAATTTTCTAGGATTGAATGGCCGCGCGAGGATTAGCGTAGATTATTTCTTTTATCTGTGAGTCATTCATATTTAGATTGTTCCTAAGGTTATCTATAACTTTTGGTGCAGTCAGTGTTGATCCAACTAAATGAGACCTGTCTGGTGACAAGGCAACGCCATCTTCTTTAATCACGAGATCCCATTTTCCCAGCGTATATTTCCCTGGCTTCATTCTTGCTGCTGATATGGCGTCAGTCACTGCGATGGCTCTTTCTGTGGGGATGATTTTTAGATAATTATTAAGCACAGGAAATGGTATGTGAATTCCGTCGGCGATAAATGATATCCATATGCTGTCACTAATTTCTAAAATTCTTTGAATGATGTTATCGTGGCGCTCTAATAACATGGGGCAACCATTGCCAAGGTGAGTGAACATGGTTAGACCATTATCAATTGCTCCAGCAATTTCATCTCTTGTGGGATTACAGTGACCAGCTGAAACAGTGATACCCGATTCCTTTAGCATGGCGGTCACTTGATAATTGGGATCTCTTTCAGGCGCCAAAGTGACTAACTTTGTTAGGCCTTGAGCTGATTCCAGAAGACGTTGAGTGTCATCAATGTTGCTTAATTTCGTATGATTGGATGGGTGAGCTCCTATGTAGCCGGCTGATTCGTTTAGATATGGACCTTCAATATGAAAACCTGAGATCATTTTTTCGCACACCGGATCTAAGTGCCTAATTTTGTTAATTCTATTAATTTTTCGACACATGGAATCTATGGAATCGGTAATTACTGTTGCCAGTATATGTTCGACCCCATCATCTTTGAGGGCTAGGCAGGCATGGTGAAGTGATTCTTCGGTTAATGAATCGGAGTTGAAATCTGCCCCCGCATAACCATTGATCTGAAGATCATAAAAGTTCACGGTTCTATTCTAACTACTTGTCCGCTATTAGCCGATTTTAATGCAGCCCATCCCAGTTCGGCGGTTGAAGAGGAATTCTCAAAACTTAAGAAAGACTCTCTTTCTTCTAATATGCACTCTAAAAAATGATTTACGCATGCTCCGGTCTGATGTTTGACGACATCCCCGCTATCGGGTGTCGTGGTATCTTCCGGCCAAAGTGTTGTGGGTGGGCATCTTAAAGGATCTAATGGATGGATCCACTTTCCATCGGTTGTTTTGTTAGACCAAAATCTTATCTTATTTGGTCTATCTAGGTAACTGTCAAAAATTAGACCTCCGTTAGTCCCGTGGATATTATGGTATGCGTCGTAACCATTGGCTAGATCGACATTTCCGAAACAGAAACCTGTGGCTCCATTGTTGAAATTAATCATGATGTTATAAATTGGAGCAGTTTCAAATCCTCGCGTGCTGTTCTCATTCTTTGTAGCATAAACGGATACAGGCTCCGCTCCATTTGCCTCCATTATATTCAACATAACAGAAATTGCATGAATGATTCCCATGCCGATTGCATCTCCCATGATTTCGGATTGCAGTTTCCATGATTTGTTTCCGCTGATGTTTATCGGATGCCGGTAATTTACTTGTATCTGTGTAATTTCACCGAACTGTTCATCTCTAACCATTTCGCAGATTCTTTTTTCCATGGAATCAAAATTCATTAGATAATTAACATAGGTAATGAGGTGCGGTTTAGATTTTGCCAATTCCAGTTGTTTTAGATAATCTGAATAAGATGTAGAGCATGGTTTTTCACAGAAAATGTGTTTGTTCGCATTCAGTGCAGCGATGGATTGTGGTCCATGGGATGAATTAGGACTGCATAGAAAAACAGCATCTATTTCAGGATTACTTAGCATTTCAGAATAATCTTTAATGTATAGGTCCTGACTTAATCCTAGGTTCAGTAAGCTTTCGCGGGCGTTCTTTTCTGATCTCTGGTGAAGAGCAATTATTTCACTGTTCTGATGTTCTATGATTCGCTGCATTAGCGTTGTTCCCATCCAACCTGCCCCAACAAATCCTATCCCAATTTTAGAGTCGCTTGCCATTTTTTTTGAATTTATACCCGAAGTAATTAATTGGAATTAATTGCTGAGGCTGATTGGCTATCGAGGAATAAATTGCAATCAGAATGGCTTTGGAGGATAGAGGCGGGGCAAGAGGGGATTATTTCACCAGTCACGGTTTCCGAAACGGCCGAGGATTTTCTTTTGTCTGGCACACTGCAAATTATCGATGCGCTTTTCATGATTTGCTTAACAGACATTGATATGGCTTGGTTTGGTACGTCATCTAGCGATTTAAACCAGCCTTCACCAAGTTGTTGTTGCTGGCAATTCTTATCAAGGTTCACAATGATGTAAGGATCACTGATTTCAAAATCTGCAGGAGGATCATTAAATGCAATATGCGAATTTTCACCTATACCGATAAAGGCAACATTAATTTGAACTTCCTTGATTATTTCGGCTAGACGCATGCATTCGCTTTTAGGATTTAGCTCAGCGTCAATAAAGTGAAAGGATTTAATTGGCACAGGCAACTTAGAAACGAAACGTTTCCATAGATAGAGCCTAAACGATGCAGGGTGATTTATTGGAATGCCGATGTATTCGTCGAGGTGGAATCCTGTCACTTTAGTCCAGTCAATCCCATCTTCATTAGTGAGATGACTAAGCATTTCAAACTGAGATGAGCCAGTGGCCACGATAATGTTGGCTTCACCTTGCCTCGAAATTGTTTCTTTGATTTTTTGAATTCCTATCCTAGCTGCCTCTTTTCCAAGATCATTTTTATTTGTTGCTTTATGAATATTCATTTCTATGAAATTTTTCCTTTTTGATTTTGACTAGAGGAGGATCAGCTCTTTCTTGATTTTTCAACTGGGTGAAGGATCAACAGAATTACAGGTTAAAATAATTAGAGACAATGTCTATCCACGAATTTGCCATCAATGCATGACCAGCGACGGATGGATGAACGCCATCGCCGGCCCAATATTCGGGTTTAGTACCTGAAGCGACAGCATCATCAAACATTTTTTGGAAAGGTACAAATAACGTTCCAAACTTCTGAGAAACTATTTTCGAAACAGCTCTTCTTTCATCGAATTCTGGGAACCATGTATCATTTATTGCGCCGCATCGTAGGACAAATGGCTCGCAAATAATGATTAGTGTGTTGGGAAGTTTTTCTTTAGTGCTTTTAATCAGCTCTGAGTATTGAATTTCGTAATCCTGAACGGTTCCTTTGTAATTTCCATTTAACTTGTGCCAAATGTCATTCACTCCAATTAATATGCTCAATATGTTTGGCTTAAGATTGATGCAATCCCTTTCCCATCTTGCAGCAAGGTCAGGAATTTTATGGCCGCTGATCCCACGGTTATAAATTTTCAGGTTTTTCTGAGGTAATTTGGCCAGTGCTTGTCCGGCAATTGCATGAGGATAACCTCTGCCTAGCATTCCAGAATGGTTTGCTCTATCCTCAGTTCTTCGGTCCCGCCCCGCATCTGTAATTGAATCTCCTTGAAAAAGGATAGTGGAGCTTTTTGCTAATTTTTTAGTATTTGCTTTAGCGTTTTTTGATAAAAATGAGGCGCAAGCCCCAGAAACTATTGAGTTTTTTAAGATTGAACGCCGGTTGAGTGAGAATTCTGATTTCATAATGAATAAATTGGAGAGTATTATTTCCGTTCACTGATTGCAATGATTCTGATTTTTTTAGGATGTCCTTTATTTAAATTAAGATTAATAATAAAAACTTATCTTGAACTTTTGTGTGGAAAGCGAAGAGAATAAGCTAAGCCGTTACATTTAATGAAGACTCTATTTATTTTAGTATTAATTTATATCAGCGCGGGTTTTACAACTGCAATTGAATTTAAGAATGAGGAAAAAGTCGTGCTACTCGGAAATACATTCATTGAAAGAGATGTTAACTTTGGCCATATTGAAACTCACCTCGCGCTTGCCCTTTCGGACAAGAGGCCAACATTTAGAAATTTAGGTTGGAGCGGAGATACAGTTTATTGTCATGCGCGTTCCTATTTCGGACCACCGCAGGAAGGTTTTGATCGACTTAAAAAGCATATTCAGTTCTTAAAGCCTACCCTAGTATTGATGTGTTATGGGGCAGTGTCCTCATTTGATGGAGAGCCTGGACTAGGTTCTTTCCTTGAAGGATACAAGAGGCTGATGGCGATGATAAGATCGAATTCCGGCGCTAGGATTGTTCTTGTGTCTCCTCCTCCTTGTGAAACTCTTGGCTTTCCTCTGCCTGACATGGAGCCACAAAATAAAAAATTGGCTCTTTATAGTGAGGCAATTAAAAAATTAGCTGCCGAGGAAGACTGTGATTTCGTTAATTTATTTGAGGCTCTCGGAGCAGGTAAAAAAAGATTAATTCCTCCGGTCACTATCAATGGATTACATTTCAGTGAGCAGGGGTATAAAAAAGTAGCAGTGGCTTTAGGTGATGGATTGAAAGTTAAGGCCCCCAATGTTGATTTGCCTAACAAGGAAAAATTGAGGAAAATAGTTATGGAAAAGAATAAATTATTTTTTAACCGGTGGAGGCCTCAAAATGAAACTTATCTGCACGGGTTCAGAAAACAAGAGCAGGGTAATAATGCAAAAGAGATTCCGCAATTTGATCCTCTAATTGCCAATAAGGATAAAAATATTCAAGAAATTGCACTTAGCCTTTCCGCTAAATGAAAACACTAAAATTAAGTAGGAGTAAGATAATGATGTTTTGTTTTAGAGTCATTGCTGTCGGTTTCGTTGTCTTGTCAGGTAATGCCTTTGCACAGAGGAACCTTCCTCTCGATGCCATTCCAAAGCCTGATCCGAGTGAGCAGATTAAAACATTTGTTCTTGATGAAGGCCTTGAGATTAACTTGTTTGCTTCCGATCCAATGATCGCTAAACCGATCGGTATGAACTGGGATGAAAAGGGAAGGCTGTGGGTGGTAAGTAGTCGTCTCTATCCTCACATTAAGCCTGGCCAACGGTCCGATGATAAGGTTGTGGTTTTAGAGGATTTGAATGGGGATGGAGTCGCCGACAAATCTACTGATTTTGCAAAAGATCTTTTAATTCCTACGGGAATTATGCCTGGGGATGGAGGTGTTTATGTTGCGAATTCAACGGAGATTCTGTTTTTAAGAGATCTTGATGGTGATCTTAAAGAAGATCAAAGGCGTGTAGTCCTGAGCGGGTTTGGTACTGAGGATACGCATCATATTATTCATGCCTTTAGAGGTGGGCCGGAAGGAATGATGTATTTTAACCAATCGATATACATTCATTCTCATATTGAAACTCCTCATGGAGTAAGAAGACTCATGGCTGGAGGCATTTGGCATTACCGACCTGAAACTGGGGAATTGGAAGTCTTTTCTAGAGGATTCGTTAATAGTTGGGGGCATATTTTTGATAGGTATGGACAAAGTTTCGCAACTGATGGTGCTTACGGTGAGGGCATCAATTATGTCTTTCCCGGGAGCGTCTTTGTTACGGCTTATAATGCTAAAAGAATTATGAGAGGGCTGAATCCGGGCCAGCCCAAGCATTGTGGACTTGAAATAGTTAATTCTAGTCATTTTCCCGATGAGTGGCAGGGAAATTTGATTACCAATGACTTTAGGGGGCACCGAGTTAACAGGTTCGTTATGAGTGAAAGCGGTAGTGGATACGTTTCACGTCAGGCGCCTGATTTGATCAGGACAACTCACAAATCTTTTCGACCAATTGATGTGAAAGTAGGACCAGACGGTGCATTGTATATAGCAGATTGGTATAACCCTATTATTCAGCACGGGGAAGTTGACTTCAGAGATCCCCGAAGAGATCAAGTTCACGGGCGTATTTGGAGAATAACTTATAAGGGCCGAAAGCTTTCTCAAAAGCCGAAATTTGAAGATCAAGGAATCCGTGCAGTAGTTAATCAGTTAAAATCCCCTGATTCATATACGAGGCACTTTGCAAAAAGAAATTTACGGTTAAGGAAAAAGTCAGAAGTCATTAGAGAATTGAAGTTTTTGGAGGGCTCTGAAGGAATCACCGAAGAGGATCGGCTGGAAATTCTTTGGGCGAACCAAGCTGTTAATGAACTTGATGAGTCTCTTTTGAAAAAACTCTTAGTTTCCAAAGATCATCGGATCCGAGCCGCTGCGGTTAGAGTGTTGTACCACTGGAGTGACCGGCTCGAAGATCACATGGATTTCTTGGGTCAGGCGGTTATTGATGATCATCCTCGCGTTCGGCTTGAGGCTGTTTCAGCGTTACGTCAAGTAGGTACAGTCCAATCATTCAAGGCTATTCTCAAGGCATTTACAAAAGACATTGATGCTAATATTGATTTTGCTTTATGGCTCTCAGCCCGTGAAATGGAGTCCATTTGGCTGCCTGCTCTTGAAAATGGAGCAATCAGTTTTGGGGGTAATACTTCAGCTCTTGAATTTATACTTAAGGCAGCAGAGAAGCCTTCTGCTCTTAAGTTACTGAGTCCGTCATTGACTTCTCTTGATATATCCAGTGCAGGGTTTCGAGAGCTTGCTTCGCTCTTTGCTGATATAGGGAAGACAGAAGACTTAGATTTGTTGCATTCATCTGCTTTCTATAAAGAGAGGAATAAAGAGGACAGAGATTTTGTTTTTAAGGAGTTGATTCGTGCTAATCAGCAGAGGCAGGTAAGGCCGAGTGAAATGAGAATAGCCGATTTATTGAAATTATTGGTTTCTGGAAACTCTGGTGTGGCTGAATTGTGTGGTAGTTGGAAAGTTTTTGAGGCAAGAAAAGAAATAATCGAATGGCTTAAGAATGATGAAAGAGTTGAGGTTGCAGCTTCTTCATTGGCCATTATGGCGGATAATGAAAGTAAACAAGCCCTCTTGGAGCTTGCGGAGGATGAGTCAAGAGGGATTCTTCAAAGGTCAGCCGCAGTAGGCGCGCTTACAAGATTAGATCCTGTTAAAACTAGTGAGCTTGCAGCTCAAGTTTTGGTTAAGGCGAAAACGACTCAAAGTGCGGAATTAATTTTTGAAGCATATCTTACAAAGGAAAAATCTTCAGAGCATTTAGCGGCAGCGCTTTCTGGAAAGAAGATGAATGCAGAAGTTGCCGCTGCCGGAGTAAGGAAAAGTTTATCGAGCGGTGGAGATACTTCTCAATTGGTAGAGGCTTTATCTAAGTCAGGATCACTGCAACCTATAGTTAATGGTTTGTCAGATGAAGAAATGAAATTGTTGATGAGCGAAGTTCAATCGAAGGGTGATGCTGTTCGCGGGGAAAATATATACAGGAAGAATCAGTTGCTTTGCCAAGCCTGTCATGCAATTGGAGGAGGCGGAGGGTTGATTGGACCTGATCTAGTTAGTATTGGATCAAGCGCGCCAGTAGATTACATAATTGATTCATTACTCGAGCCTGCAAAGAAAATAAAAGAGGGCTATCATACTACGGTGATTACTACTAAGGGAGGTGATTTGATTGCTGGGGGATTGATAAGTGAAGGGGACCGGGAAATCATTTTAAGGATGGCCGATGGGAGTGAAAGAAAGATAGCAAAGGTAGCAATTGAAAAGAAAGAAATCAGTCCAATTTCGTTAATGCCTCCAGGGCTCACTGCTAGTCTTCGTAAAGATGAATTTATAGATTTGATTCGATTTCTCTCATCCCTTGGTAAGGAGGGAAAGTTTAAGGTTCCATCTGGCCGATATGTAAAAAGATGGCGTGTTCTACCCACTAATGGCAAAGCTGGAAATCTGATTAGAACAAAAGGCATTCAATATGCCATGAATGGGAAAAATGATCTGCCATGGAAGGCTGCTTATAGTAAAGTTAATGCCGAGCTCCCAATTGAAGAGGTCGGTATAAATAACGGGTTTAACAATAAGTTAAGTGCAGCAAAATTTGAGATTTCTGTATCAGTGTCTGGAGAGATAGGATTGCGCATTGATGACACAAAAGGATTGCAGATTATTGTTAGCGGAAAAATGATTGAAGCGACCAAGGAATCAATTTTTAACCTTGAGAAAGGCATTCATAATATCATATTTATTACTGATAGGGCTGTTAGAGAGTCCAATTTAAAAGTTCAACTTTTTGATGTGGATGGATCTTCTGGACGAGCGAGCCTAGTTGGAGGTCCTTAGATTATTTGTTGGCTTCTAACTCATGAGCTTTAATTAAGCGGTTCACAATTTCTGGAAAAACTTTAGCGAAGTTTTGTTTTTCTTCGGGATCTTTCTGGAGGTTTGATAAGAAGATTTTTGCTGGAGGTGCGGAGTTCTTTGCCGGTGGATTGCTTGTATCTCTAACGTTTCCAATTAATTTCCATTCCCCTTCACGAATTGCCCACTGGCTATTTTTATTTCGCCCTACTTGCCAATGCAAGACTTCATGAGGGCTTTTATTTTCTTTTCCAAGAAGAAGGGGGACTAAGCTTTTGCCATCTATCTTATTTTTGATTAATTTAACATTTGCAAGTTCTGCTAAGGTTGGAAGCCAATCACAGGAGTGCGCTACTTGATTTATTTCTTTGCCTTCAGTCAGTTTGGATGGCCACGAGATGATAGCCGGCACACGAATCCCCCCTTCGAAGAGGCTGAACTTTGCTCCTCTATATGGCCCTGAATTTCCGCCTCCGAAGTGAGCTCTTTCTTCTGTTGAATGACCATGGTCGGATTGAAATACAATAATTGTGTCATTTCTGAGACCCACTTCATCAAGATAATGTAATAAGCTTCCAATGCGTGCGTCTTGTGTGGAAACAAATGCATTATATAGTTTTCTTGGCATTGCTAATTCTTTGTAGCGATTTAACCAGTGAGCTTCACCTTGATATGGGTAATGAGGAGTGTTCAATGCAAAGTATATAAGAAAGGGCGAGTCTTGATTTTTCTTTATGAATTCACATGTTTCGCGAACCATCAGGTCAGGGAAGAATTTCCCATCTTCGAAAATCTCTTTACCATTACGGTGCAAATCATGCCTATTAGGTCCTTGCCAGTAGAAAAAATGAGAATAATTGTCGATGCATCCTCCCATGTGGCCGAAGGAGTGGTCAAACCCTTGTTGGTTTGGCATGTGTTCTGGAATGTATCCTAGGTGCCACTTTCCAATGTGTGCTGTCTTATATCCGGCCGCCTTGAAGTGTTCAGCTATAGTGATTTGTTCACCGGGCATTCCAGGTTTTCCCTTTTGGGATGTGGTATTACCTGGGACTCCAGCATGGATTGGATATCGGCCAGTCAAGAGTCCCGCGCGTGAAGGGGAGCAGACTGGAGCTGCGGAATAGAATTGAGTGAAGCGGATGCCTCTGGCTGCAATGTTATCAATGTTTGGTGTTTCAAGATCTTTTGCGCCATAGCAACCAGCGTCTATACTGCCTTGATCATCAGTGAGGATAATGATAACATTTGGTTTCCTGCTAGCTAAGGATTGTAATGAAAGCGCCAGTAGGAGAATGATGGCTGTAGTTATTTTTTTGAGGTGGATTATCACGGCGATTAAATATTTTATTTTGTTGTCCTTTAACGATTAGTCCTGAATGATATTTATATAAAACAAAAAAACTTCTCATGAGTCGATTAGCATCTTTAATATTATTATTTTCTGTTGTTGGAAATTGTTTTATTGCCGCATCTGACTGGCTACAGTGGAGAGGTCCTACAGGTCAGGGCCATAGCAATGATGAGACTTTGGCAGTAAAATGGAGTGAAGAAAAAAATGTTACTTGGAAGGTCGATATCAACGGCAGGGGCTGGTCTTCTCCTGTTATATTGAAAGATCAGATCTGGTTCACGTCGGCAGAAGAAACTCTTGCGACTGAGAAGGAAGCCAAGGAAAGGCTAAAAGAGAATACCGGTAGCCAGCCTCTAACGTTACTGAAGTCATCTCGATTCTATGCTGTGTGCATAGAAAAAAAATCTGGGGAGATCATTCATAACATTGAGCTATTTAGTGTGGATAAACCTCAATGGGTTCATAGATTTAATAGTTACGCGTCACCAACACCTATAATAGAATCGGGTAAAGTCTATTGTCATTTTGGCACTTATGGCACGGCATGCGTTGATACAAAAAATGGGAAAGTGCTGTGGCGGAACCTTGAATTAAAATGCATGCATGAAAATGGTCCAGGTAGTTGTCCTGTTCTTTATGATGATGCAATGATTTTTCATATGGATGGAAGTGATGTTCAATATGTAGCGGCGCTCAATAAGGTTGATGGATCCTTAAAATGGAAAACCTCACGGAGTGGTAAAATGCATGCTAATCCGCAGTTAAAGAAAGGATATAGCACGCCGATTATAATGAAGCGTAATGGTAAAGATGAGCTCATTTCGCCAGGTGCCAATTGGTTATACAGTTATGATCCAAAGACTGGGAAAGAGAATTGGAAAGTAGATTACGGAGTTCTTGGTTTTTCCAATGTCGCAAGGCCAGTAAGTGGAGGCGGGATGGTTTATGTGGCAACTTGTTTTATGCGATCACAGATGCTTGGCATCTCAGCAGGTTCAACGCCTGAGATAGTTTGGAGGTATAAGAAGGGAGTGCCTAACACTCCGTCTCCTTTGTTGTCTAAAGATCTATTGTATTTTGTTGGTGATTCGGGAGGTTTGGTGACTTGCCTCGATGCAAAGTCAGGCGATTTAGTTTGGAGTGAAAGAATTGCAAGTGGCAAGTATTGGTCAGCGCCTTTTATTGCAAATGGAAAAATATATTTTCACAGCGAGGAGGGAATTACGACTGTGATCGAAGATGGGCGAAACTTTAATATTGTTTCAGAAAATAAAATTGATGGAAAGCTGATGTCATCAGCGGCTGTTTCAGACGGAGCAATTTTTCTGCGAAGTGATAAGGCGTTGTATAGGATAGAAAACAAATAAAATTTCCCCTTATGTACTGGGATTGGATAAGTGATAATTATCGACTCATCCAATGGGTAGGGATTGCATTTGTTTTATTGTTTTTTTTGTCTCTTTTTATTCTAAGATGCGTCATAGTTCGATTGCCGGATGATTATTTTTTAAATGATTCCTCTGCTTTGAATAAGCGTTCAGAAAACCTAATTTCTCTAGCTCTTAGGGTGGCTAAAAATCTTTTTGGATTTTTACTTATAATTTGTGGAATTATTCTATTATTCATTCCAGGACAAGGGTTGGCGACAATAGTGCTAGGGGCATGGATAATGGATTTGCCTTGGATAATTAAAATTAAGAGAAAGTTTGTTTATTCTAGATTGGTTAAGAGGACTTTGAATTGGGTTCGCTCTAAAAATGGGATATCACTGTTTAAATTCCCTTAGGAATAATTAATTTAAAAACTTTTTACTAACATAGTAAAAATTTTAAATTTGGTTTTCCTTTGATTTGAGTCTAAATTATTAAAGTTAAATTAATTATTTTATAAGATTCGCTAGATATATTCGGTTAATCTAATGAGAGGAACAATTTAAACTTAGCTGTATTATGAAAATACGTTAATCTCGAGATTCGATGTTATCCATTTATTCAAGGAACAAAGGAAAGTTTTGTGACGGAATGTCACGTAGAGGTTTTTTAAGGGTTGGTGGACTTTCTCTTGGCGGGGCATCACTGCCTCAAATCCTATCAGCAGAAACCTCATTAGATTCTTCTAAATCTGGATTGGGGCATAAAGCTGTGATAATGATTTTTCTTGCAGGTGGCCCTCCGCATCAAGACATGTGGGATATAAAAAGAGATGCGCCTACTAATATTCGAGGTGAATTTAATGCCATAAAGACAAATGTGTCTGGTATCGAGATATGTGAGCTGTTTCCAAAAATAGCCCGTATGGCTGATAAATTTGCTTTCATACGATCAATTGTTGGAGCTCAGGGAGGGCATGATGCGCAGCAGTGTTTGACAGGTAGATCACCTCGTAACGCTCCAGCCGGAGGGTGGCCTTCGATTGGTTCAGTGATGTCAAGTGTACAGGGCTCGGCCAGTACTGCAGTTCCTGCATTCGTTGGGCTATCACCTAAATGCGGTCATGATCAATGGGGGGATCCAGGGCAATCAGGTTTTTGTGGGCCCTCTCACTCTGCCTTTACTCCTAACCGAGGCGGTGGAGCTAGTGATGTTGAGTTGAAAGGAATTTCTTTGGAGCGCTTAGGGGATAGGCAAAGTTTATTGAAGAGCGTTGATTGCTTCCGTAGGGATGTTGATGCTTCCGGCGTTATGGGGAGTCTTGATGATTTTAATAATCAAGCTTACGGAGTTTTGACTTCTAGTAAGCTTGCAGAGGCATTTGATTTATCCAAGGAGGATCCTAAGCTAGTTGAGAGATATGGTAAGGGAACTGAAAAATTAACAGCTGACGGACCATGGAAGAGACTCGATCAATTTTTAATGGCTCGTCGGTTAGTGGAAGCGGGCGCGAGATGCGTGACGATTGGATTCAGTCGATGGGATTGGCACGGTTCCAATTTCAAGAGGGCGAAGGAAGATTTTCCTCTGTTAGATCAAGGAGTAACTTCTCTAGTTCAAGATCTCCATGACCGAGGTTTAGATAAGGATGTTTCCGTTATAGTTTGGGGTGAGTTCGGACGTACTCCTGTAATAAATAAAAACGCAGGGAGGGACCACTGGCCAAAAGTTTCTAACGCATTAATTGCTGGAGGAGGAATGAGAACGGGACAAATAATAGGCTCCACTACCAGAGACGGAGGAGAAGCGGATGATAGACCAGTTACCTTCCAAGAAGTATTTGCGACTTTATATCATAGCGTTGGGATTGATGTTAGTAGTGCCACTGTAAATGATCTAAATGGAAGGCCTCGTTATTTGGTCGATCAGCGGTATAAGCCAATGCCTGAGTTGGTATAAAAATTAATATTAAATGGTGTAATTCCTAATGATAACAGTTTTTGAGGGCTACAAATCTGGTAATTTCTGCGACGGTATAGCTCGGAGAAATTTTCTTAAAATTGGAGGACTGGCAATGGGCGGGCTCGGGTTGCCTCAACTTTTACAGGCTGAGAACAATAGTAGGACCGGTAGCTCCAACAAATCAATAATCATGATTTATATGCCTGGAGGCCCTCCTCATCAGGACATGTTTGAAATCAAAACTGATGCTCCGTCTGAAGTGAGGGGAGAGTTCCGCCCTATATCGACTAAGGTGCCGGGTGTTCAGATATGTGAACACTTGCCAAAAATCGCAAGCATAGCCGACAAGTGCGTTTTTATTCGTTCCGTGGTTGGAGCCAAAGACAGGCATTACAGTTATCAATGCATGACTGGTAGGCATAACGATAATTCTCCTGCCGGCGGATGGCCTGAAATAGGTTCAGTGATAGCACAATTGGATTCGCGCTCAGAGAACAAGACCCATGCGCCGACCTACATAAATTTGTCTCCAAAGATGAAGCATACGCCATACAATTTTGGTCATTCGAGTTTTCTGGGCGTGTCATGTAAACCCTTCCGTCCGAATGGAGATTGTTTGTCGGATATGACATTAGAGGAAGTCAGTTTAAATCGATTAGGAGACAGAAAGTCTCTATTGCAAAAATTTGATAAATTGAGGCGTGATATTGATTCCTTCGGATCTGTTGCTGGCATGGACGGGCTTAATCAGCAGGCATTTGAAATTCTCAGTTCAACTAAGCTTGCGGAGGCTTTGGATATTGAAAGAGAAGATCCAAAGGTCCGTGAACTTTATGGGGAAGGAACCGAAAAAGTGCAAGGAGATGCGGCTCCTCGGTTGAATTCGCAATTTCTTACAGCACGACGTTTGGTTGAAGCTGGAGCTAGGGTTGTGACTTTAAGTTACAGTTTCTGGGATTGGCACGGATCGAACTTTAAAAGGGCTAAAGACAATTTACCTGATTTCGACCAAGCCTATTATGCTCTTATACAAGACCTTGAGGGCCGGGGTATGCTTGATGATGTTACGGTCATTGCTTGGGGAGAGTTTGGTAGAACGCCTAAAATTAATAAAAATGCAGGGAGGGATCATTGGCCGAATGTTTCATGCGCGCTGCTTTCAGGGGGAGGAATGCAGGTAGGAGGAGCTATAGGAAAGACTGATCGATTAGGGGGTGAGGCAGTAGAAAGACCCGTGCATTTTGCTGAGATTTTTGCCACACTATATAAAAATATGGGAATTGATGCATCACAAACTACCGTAACTGATTTGGGTGGAAGGCCTAGATATCTAGTGGAAGGGTATGGCCCCATTAAAGAATTAATTTAATAATATTGTTAATATAAGCACCTATGAGAATTGGATTTTATTATATAATCGTTTCGTTTTTTGCCGCCACAAATCTAATGGCTGCAGAATTAAATATTTACGCGGTTTCCAAGCCAAATGAAGAAGCCAAGTTAATTGGACCCGATGCTTATCTCCAGCTTGTTGTGACTGGGGTAAATATTTCTGACATCACCAGATCAGTGAGTTACGAGGCGGATCCATCTTCCATAGTTAATGTTTCTAAGACTGGTCATGTTACTCCTCTTTCGGATGGCTCAGTTAAAGTTATAGCAAAAACGTCGGAAGGATTATCAACCTCAATAGAATTAACCGTAGAGCAATTTGGCACTCCACAACCAATTAACTTTCCGAATGAAATCGTACCTTTATTCACAAAGCATGGATGTAACGGTGGGGGTTGTCATGGTAAGTCTGAAGGTCAGAATGGATTTAAACTTTCATTGCTGGGTTTTGAGCCGACCGAAGACTTTGAATATTTAGTTAAAGAGGGTAGAGGTAGGAGGCTATTTCCTGCTGCGCCTCAACACAGTCTTTTATTACGAAAAGGATCAGGCGACTTGCCGCATGGAGGAGGTGCTCGATTTGACCATGATTCATGGGATTATAAGGCCATAGTCAGGTGGATGGAGCAAGGCATGCCTTACGGTAGCCCCGATGATCCGAAGCTAGAGAGTATCTCAGTTTACCCAAGTTCCCGCATTGTGGAGCCGGGAGCTGAACAACAGTTAGCCGTCTCAGCTTTTTATACGGATGGGTCAGTTCGCGACGTTACCGGTATTGTAAGTTACGAGTCTAACCAAAAGGAAATGGGCGAAGTGAATCAATCTGGCTTAGTTACTATGTTAAGGGATCAGACTGGAGATATGGCAGTAATGATTCGATATCAGGAGCATGTATCGGTTTTTCAAGCAACGATACCATTAGGAGTTCCGACTGAAAATTTCCCTGTCGCTAAGAATTTCATAGATGAGAAGGTTTTTACCAAATTAAAGACACTCGGATTGCCGTCCTCTGAAATTTGTGATGATACTACATTTCTTCGTCGGACTGCGATCGATATCGCGGGTCGGTTACCGTCTTTGCAAGAGGTAGAAGATTTTTTATCTAATGATCATCCTGAAAAAAGATCGCAATGGATAAACAGTCTGCTTTCTACGACTGATTATGCAGAGTATTTTTCAAATAAGTGGGCTGCTATTTTGCGTAATAAAAGGAAAGGCAATACATATACAAGAGGGACTCAAGCATTCCATGAATGGTTGGTGGGGAGTCTACATGCGAACAAGCCTTACAATCAGCTAATTACTGAATTAGTGACAGCGCGTGGAGAGATAGGTCATAACCCAGCATCTGCTTGGTTCAGAAATGTGACCGACCAAAAAGAAAGACTACAAGACACTGCTCAAGTTTTACTTGGCGTAAGACTTCAATGTGCTGAATGTCATCATCATCCATATGAGAAGTGGAGTCAGCAAGATTACTATGGATTTTCGGCATTCTTTTCTAGAGTAGGTAAGAAGAAGACTGACGTTCCAGGTGAGGAGGCGATTTTCCATAATGTTGGATTAGCTACGGCAAAGAATCCTAAGTCTGGGGAGAATGTTAAACCTAAGCTTCTTGGGGGAGATGAACTTAATATAAAGCCAGAGGATGATCCCAGATTGGATTTGGCGGCTTGGATGACTTCGGAAAGTAATCCTTTCTTCGCTAAAATGTTAGTTAATCGTTACTGGAAGCACTTCTTCAATCGTGCAATTGTAGAGCCAGAGGATGATATGAGGGTTACTAATCCTCCGACCAATCCTGATTTATTGGATTCATTAGCAGGGCACTTTATTAAGTCAGGTTATGACCTGAAGGATTTGATTCGAACGATCTGTAATTCAACAACTTACCAACTGAGCGCGATTCCAAATGATCATAACGCGAGAGATCGACAAAATTACTCTCGATATTTCCCTAAACGACTGACCGCTGAAGTGTTGTTAGATTCAATCGATGGAATTACAGGATCGTCGACAGCCTTCTCGGGGCAATTGCCCGGTACTAGGGCCGTCTCTTTGCCTGATGACAGTTACAATTCGAGCTCGTATTTTCTTACCGTCTTTGGGCGGCCAGAAATGGATAGTGCGTGCGAATGTGAAAGGGCTCAAGGTGCTAGTTTGGCGCAGACATTACATTTGCTGAATTCAAAAAATATTCAGGATAAGTTAGCTGGCGCAGGGGGAAGTGCTGATAAGCTTTCATCCCAAGGAGAAAGGACCAATGAAGAGAAAATTGTTGAGTTATATAAGAGAGCATTTTCACGTGGGCCTAAAGAGGATGAGATGAAAACGGCCATTGATTATATTAATAAAAAGACTCAGCAGGCTAAAGAGGCTCAAGGGAAAATCAATGAAGCGAATAAAATGGCCTACGAAGATCTTGTTTGGGCTCTTTTGAATACAAAAGAATTTTTATTTAACCATTAAGCTTGGCAATTTTTTATATTTCCATGCGAAGATCCTGTTACATAATTTCTTGGTTGTTCCTGTTTTTTATTTTAGGAAATTTAGTTGAGGGGCAGCTTCCTGCCCCGCGTCTAGATTCAATTTTTCCCATGGGGGGAAAGGCAGGTGGATCTGTAGATATTACTTTAAAGGGTGCTGACTTGACTGGTGAGGGGCAGCTATTTTTTAATGATCCAGGAATCACTAGTGAGCCTATTGGGAAAGGAGTTTTTAAGGTTAAAATTGCAGAGTTAGTGAGTTCTGGGAGTTACGATTTGAGATTTGGAGGTAAGGATGGAACGACTTCGCCAATTAGTTTTGCTGTGAGTAACAGGGATGAAAAGATTGCTCCTAAAGAAGCGACGAATAAAGCTAAGGCGGTGCTTATTGAAGATAATGTGGTGATGAATGGAATTATGGAGCCAGGCAAGGCGCACTATTACAAATTTCCAGTTAGGAATGGAGGCCGTTACTTTATTGATTGTTTTGCTGAGAGAATTAATTCTAGGGCTGATGCATTGTTAGTCCTGACTGACTCGTCCGGGATTGAAGTGGCGAGGTCAAGGGAATCGATTGGTGGAGATCCTTTAATTGGATTCACTTCAACTTCTGAAGGGGAATATTTCTTAAGAGTTTCCGATTTTCTTGCCCGCGGAGGCGCTGGATATAATTATCGAATCCAACTCAGGCAAGGTCCTCAAATAGATTTTGTTTTGCCCCTATCTGCGCAGCCAGGCAAGACGCAATCTTTTCAAATCTTTGGGAAAAATCTTCCGGGTGGAGTGCCTTCTGGTGAGGATGGCCTTGAGAGAATAGAAGTTAATATTGATGTTCCGACAGAAATGGAGAGAAGGAAAACAATGCCAGTGAAACCTTCGGGGGCAGGAGTTAAAGGTTTTCATTATGCGCTGGGAGAAGGGAATGATATTTCAAATTCTGTATTCATTGCGCAATCTAATTTTTCACCAGTAATTGATAGTGGTTCAAATTCTTCTCCAGAGGATGCGCAAGAAATTCCTTTTCCTTCTGAGTTGAGCGGGCGATTTTATCCAGGTAAAAAGTCCTGGTTTTCATTCTATGCCGAGAAGGATAAGGAGTATGTAATTGAGGTTATTGCTCATCGATTAGTAAGTTATTGCGACCCATCGATTGTAGTAGAAAAAGTGATTGGTGATGCTGAGGGTAAAGAAAAAGTGTCAATTATTGGGAAGGCTGATGATCAAGAAGCTAATGTGGGCGGACGGCGTTATCCTACAAATAGTCGTGATCCAATATATAGATTTAAGGCTGATATTGATTGTAAGATACGTGTGGCTGTTAGTGATAATTTTGCCACTAAAGCGCCTTTCAGAATGATTATTCGAGAACCTAGGCCTAATTTTGATCTATTGGTTTCAGCTTCAGCCCCAGCGGGGGATAACAATAAAGGCAAAAAGATTGTCAGAGAAGGAATTGCGGTTAGACGTGGGCAAGTCGGGAATTTGGACGTCTACGTTCTTCGAAGAGATGGTTTTGATGGTGAAATTGAGTTACAAGCACAGGGTTTCCCGGAAAGTTTTAAAGTTACAACCACAAAATTAGGAAAAGGAAAAAACCACTGTTCTTTATTATTTTATAATAAGGAAGATGCTCCGGCCTGGGTAGGTAAAGTAAAGATTGTTGGTGAGGCAGACGTGCAGGGAACAAAGATTCAAAAAGAAGCTGAGAGTCTTACGGTGAACTGGTCAGTAAATGATGCCGATCAGGAACGTGTTATTTCAAGAACAAGCTCAGGCATTACCGTGGCGTCGATTGAGGAACAAACGCCGATGAAGGTCGTTCCTGCCGAAGATAAGGTCTGGGAAAGTTCACTAGGTGGCAATTTAGAAATCCCAATCAAATTTATTACGACTTCTGAGATCAAGGATAAAGTTACTATTGTTCCTGTTGATTTCCCTGGAATGGGAAAAGCTCCTCAGATTCAGGTCGATAAAGGTAAGACTAAGGAATCCCATAAGCTGATAATACCTTTATTAAACAACAAGGATAATAATAAGTATCAGGAAGGCACTCATCAATTTGTTCTGAGGGCGTCGACTAAATTAGGTTATAGGCGTAACTTACAGGTTTTCCAAATTGCAGAAGAGCAAAAGAAAAATGCGACCAAGATTTTGGAGGAGGCTAAAAAAACGCTAGGAACTCTTAAGAAAGAGTTTGAATCTGCAAGAAAATCTCTGGATGAGGCAAAATCTAATAGTACTGAAACAGAAGAAGAAAAGAAGAAAAAAATTACGGATGCTGAATCTAAGATTGGACCGGCAGAGAAGTCCTTCAAGGAAGCCGAGAAGAAATTAAAAGAGGCTGAAGAGAAAAATAAAAGTGCCGACCAGAAACTTAAGCAGGCCACAGACAGAGCAAAGCCGAAGGATGTTCAGTTCGTTAGTTATTCGAAGCCGGTAACTGTAAAAATCGAAGCGTGCCCCATCAGATTGAAGGGTAGCAAGTCTCCTGTTGAATTAGGGAAAGGACTTAAATCTAAAGTTGTGGTGAATTTTGATAGGCTATACGGGTTTGCGGATAGCGTTTCATTAAGTGCAAAATTACCTGATGGTATCAAAGGGGTAAAGGTTGCAGAAGCTAGTGCAAATAAAGATCAGTCCGCTATTGATCTTCCGATTGAAATTACGGCTGATGCGAATCTTGGATCAATTCAGTTAGAGTTGATTGCTAAATTAAAATTCAATGGAATAGACCTACAGACTAAAGGGAATATTTCAATAAAAATCACTGAACCTCCCGCGGCTCCAGAAGAACCTCCCGCGGCAAATTAATTTTCGTGAAATCCATTACTTTTTTATCCTGTATTTTATTTGTTTGGTGCGGTGTAGGTCTTGCCCAGCCATTACCCATTGCGTCTATCGATCAAAAAGAGCCAGTCAGTTACGCAAAAGATATTGCGCCTGTGTTTAAGAAGAGTTGCATCGCTTGTCATAACGCAACAAAGGCGAAAGCGAAACTTAACCTTGAGAACGTTTCAGTAATGATGAAGGGCTCTGATAGTGGAGAAGTCATTGTTCCTGGTAATGCCAGCGACAGTTTGGTTTTTCTTCAGGCCTCTCATCAGGAGGAGGAATTTATGCCACCGCCAAAGAACAAGTCTAATGCGCCAAATTTAAGTCCCAAGGAACTTGCTTTACTTAAGCTGTGGATTGATCAGGGAGCAAAAGATGACGATACGCTCGCAGCAGAAAAAAAAGTTAACTTTACTGCTATGAGTGAGAGGGTTAGGGCAATTTACTCTGTGGCTGTTTCGCCAGACAATCAATACGTTGCTGCTGGCAGAGGTAACCGAATATTTATGTACCATACACCAACGGGTAAAAGCCTTGGTGAATTAGTTGACCCAGATCTCAAAGGCAAAGGCGAATCAGCTCATATTGATATTGTTGGGAGCTTGGCGTTTAATGGTGATGGGCTACTTGCTTCCGGGGGATTTAGGAATATTAAACTATGGCAACAGGCTGATCCCGAGCTGGTATATGATGCAGAGCCGATTGACAATGTGCCACTTGTTGCTGGAGTCAGTAGCGATAGTAAATCATTTTCCGTTGGGGATGAGAGTGGTTCCATTAAGGTTTATATTTCTGAACCTAAGAAAGTGGTAACTTTCAAAGATCATGCCACAGCTATAACTGGAGTGGGCTTCGGAGTGGATGGGAATATAATTTCAACTTCTATTGATGGGGTTGTCAGTGTTAGGAAAATTGGTGAAGAGTTACAAACTGCGACGGTGAAATTATCTTCTCCAATTAATGCAATGGTGGTTATTAATGGGGGGAAGCAAGCGGCTTGTGGCTGCGATGATGGTACAATAAGGATATTGTCTATTGAGGCGGCGCTGGAACAGGTTCATGAGCTTAAAGGGCACACTGCGAAAGTTGTTTCTTTATGTTCTTTTGGTGAAGATTGGAAGAGTTTAATTTCAGGAAGTGCGGATTCGACACTTAGAATTTGGCAAGTTGAAGAGGGTAAGGCAAACCAGGTCAAACAAATAAATAATGAACAGGTGCCTGAAGCTATAGCGGTATCAAATGATGGGAAGTGCTGTGCTTCCGTTTCTGGTAATGCTAAAATTCGCATTTGGAACATTGGCGATGGGAAGTTGATTGCTGATGGAGATGCAGGTTGGAAATTAATTGAAGAGCAAAAATCTAAAGAAATGAAAGTTTCTGTTTTGACGAAGATACGTGATGAAAGGAAAAAGCAATTAGGAGAAAGTGATAAAAAATTAAAGGCGGATCAAGAATCATTAAAGAAGGCCCAGGATGCGGAAAATAAATCAGTAGAAGAATTAGCGAAAAAGAAAACTGAGCTCGTTTCAGTAAAGGATCTTAAGTCCAAAACTGAAATGGATCTAAAACAAAAAGAAGAAGCAAATGCTCCTGATCTTAATCCGGCTAAAGAAGCTGCAAAGAAGGCGACGGAAGCTTTAACGGCAAAAGAAAAAGAAGTCAAAGATGTCGAAAGGAAACAATTGGAAGCAACTCGTAGCCGTGAAATTTCTGAGAGGTTTTTAAAAAGAGCAGTCGACGCTGATTCTAAATCAAAGCTGAAGCTAGCTGATGCGGAGAATGAATTAAAGAACGCAGCCAAGATTCATACGGATATAAAGGCAAGAGTGGGCCAAGAACAAAAAGTTCTCAGAACTGTTACCTTTTCTCCAGATTCGGCTCAGGTCTTTGCAGGTTCTGAAGATGGTAATATTTATTCATGGGAAACAAATGCAGGAAAGCCGTGTGATGTTATTGCTACTAAATCGGGTGCAACGAAAGTAATTGCTACGGTAGGAAAAAATATCTTAGTGGCATCCGCAGACAAGACAGTCAGGATTTGGAATTCAACTCCGAAGTGGAGCCTTCACAAAAAGATAGGGCATCTGCAGGATTCTAAAACTTTAGTTGATAGAGTAAATTCTTTGTCGTTTAGCCCCGATGGTAAATCATTAGCATCGGGTGGGGGAGTTCCATCGAGGAGTGGAGAGTTAAAGGTTTGGAACATTGATGATGGAAAGTTGGTTTGCGCAAACACTGATTCTCATAGTGATACGATATCGGGAATTTCTTTTAGTCCTGATGGAAAATTTATCGCTACGGCGGCAACTGACCGTTTTGTTAAAGTATTTAATATGGAGGGTGCTGTTCTGGAGCGTAGTTTTGAGGGGCATACAAATCATGTTCTTGATGTTGCTTGGCGAGCAGACGGATTTGTTTTAGCAAGTGGAGGAGCTGACCAAGTTGTTAAGGAGTGGGATTTTGAAAAAGGCAGTCAAAAACAAACAGTGAAAGGGCACACTAAAGGAGTCAGTTCAATTGCATATATGGGTACTGGGGAGCAGTTAATTTCGAGCAGTGGGGATCAGTCAGTTAGAATAGCAAACAAGCCTTTGCCTGACGCTGCTACATTCATCCATTCATCAAGCGTTAGCAAGGATGGAACTATAATTGCTGCAGGAGGAGAAGATAGTATCCTTCGAGTTTGGACGACAGGTGACAGTAAATTATATTTAAAATTACAGTAAAATCTGTGATCGAATTAAGATAGGTAAACGTTATTAATTTATGAAAAAAATCACACTAACAATTATTGCTCTAAGCGTTTCATTGGCACACGCGGACTTCGAAATTAAGGAGCTACCAGGAAAACACATTGATGTTTTGGATGGAGAAAAAGTCGTAGCTCGAGTAATGACGGCGCATGATAAAGCTACAGCTGAATCCAGACATGAAACCTACAAGGTGTATACTCATGTATTCGATGAACAGGGGAAAGCTCCGATCACTAAAGGTGCTGGAGGGCAATTCACGCATCACCGTGGAATTTTCATAGGTTGGTCTAAGACAAAGTTTTCTGGGAAGCAAGTCGATTCTTGGCATATGAAAGGTTGCGATCAGATATATAAAAAAATAATCAATTCAACTTCCACCAAGGATCAGGCTACTTTGACTATTCTAATTCACTGGGTGACAACTGATGGAGTTGTTTTTATTGAAGAGAACCGCACTCAGGCTTTCAAAAGAGTCGAAGGAGAGGAAGCTTATTTGCAGGTGGACTTTGACACTGCTCTGAAGGCCGCAAGCGCAGACGTTGAACTGAATGGTGATCCTGAGCATGCTGGATGTCAATTCAGGCCAAGTAATGAAGTTTCAAAGAATAAGTCTGCTAAATATATATTTCATAAGGACGGCCTTGATTTAAAAAAAGATAAGGACCTTCCGTGGGCAGCTGAAAGTTTTCAGATTGGTGAGAATATGTATTTTGCTCAGCACATGAGTCATCCCACCATCCCAAAGGGAAATACTTATTCAGCGTATCGTGATTATGGGCGATTTGGAGCTTATTTTGTTAAGAAAATTACGAAAGGGGATTCGTTGAATTTACGTTATCGCTATCTTGTTGGTAATGGGAAAATCCCGAGTCGGGATTATTTCGCGTCTCGTTACGAGGCGTTTTCTAATTAAATTAATTAAAATTCTATTTAGTTTGTAATGGGTGTTGTCTTTTGACGTGTCAACAGAGCAATGATACCAAAAGTAAGAATTAGGCCGGGTCCCCACCATCCAATTTTTGCGTGAGACGCCCATCCTGCACCAAGAGTAGCAACAAACGTAGCAATTATCATAAGGATGTTCCATCTTAGGAGAGAGGAGCCTTCCGGGCGCTTGTCGCCGAGTAAACTCTTTGAATTCATCATTAAGAGAAATGTTATATAAGCTATAGGTAGTAAAGTCATTCCAAATACAGATACCGGAATTGCTAACCATGGTCCGAGTTCGCCCCAAGCTAAGGGACCAAAGAAGCCGATACCTCCAACAATTAAACAGCCTACTCTGTGAGGAGTTCCCCCATCAGGAACTCCCAACATTTCACAAACGGCAAATCCATTAATTAACATAAGTATGACTATTGTAGATACAGCCATGGCTAATACTCCGATTCCAAATACGTATTGAGAGAAGAGGTTGCCAGTGAAAGGTTTGAGGGCGTTTGCTAATTCAAACTGATTTCTTTTAGCGGTCATCATTTCAAGAGTTGCATTGGCTTTCTCTTTAGACGGCATCGCTATATATATAGCTTCTAGTTTATTGGACTTATCTTCTGGGTTTAGTGTTGATTTTTCTTCATCAGTTAGTTGCTTTACTAGCGAAGCACTATTTTCGAATTTATTATTCTTCATATTACCATGGAACTGAGAGGCAGCAGCGATGACAAGGCAACCCGTCGCGATGACAAAAGGAATGAATAACCCTGTTGAAAGATCAAAAATAGCCAGGCCGCGATGCTCTTTACCCCACTTCCGTCGTAGCATTGAATAGGGAAGAAGAAAAGTCATGTTGATGCCAACTGTAGTGCCAAAGGCTGCAATGATATTGTCTCGTTGGCTGCCAATTATATCAGCTGTCCATTTGTCTCGATTGGTTGGATCAAGTTGCTCAATATATGGCATGAAAGTTTCAGAAGGTCTGAAGAGCGCTCCGAAATCAGGCATGAGACCACTGAAAACATTGGCCCAATTTAACGGAGAATTCTCAGCGAAAGTAAGAACGATTACTACGCCTATAAATGAAATGACAACTAATCCAACTAAGATTTTCAACAGAAGTTCGAAGCGGGCCACTCCTTTGGTGCCTGCGCCATAAGACCAAATAATTATTGTTGCTATAGCTAATACGATCGCTGATATCAGTAATTTTGATCCTGTGGTTTCAGGAAAGACGCCAGGAGCTAGGTTAGTTGTGATTGCTCCGAAAGCTAGATTGAATTGAGGTAGTACCCATACCAAGTTTGCAACTATCGTGGCACCTAGCCATGCCCAACCGAGGAATGGGGAGATGTGTTTATTGATGGATCTAAATGGTCTTTCGCCAGTTGAAAGTGTTACATAGGCGATTGCGCTTAGCATTATGATTCCAAGAATCATCGCGAGTGGCTGAACCCACATGAAGTTCACTCCTCCAATAACTCCTACTCCAAGTGCGCCCACTAAGGACCCTCCTCCAAGAGTTATGGCGCTTTGCAACCATCCTGGGCCACAGAGTTTAGAGTATGTTTTTAGTTTTGCTACTGTGCCTTTATTAGCTACAGAACTAAGTAATTCCTTTTCTTTTATTAGGGCGTCTTCGGTTTTTGACATTTATGCGTGTGTTTTATTCTTATTGAGATTGGATAATGAAATGAGTTGGAGCTGATGACAAGAGAGATTCTCGAATTTGACGGCAATGCTGATTATACTCTATAATGATTAATATGAGATATTTTATGAGAGTTCTTACTATTTCTATAGGTGTTTTTTTAATAAGTCCTGTTTTACACGCTGTTGATAAATCAAATTTTATCCTCATTAATGTTGATGATCTTGGCTGGACTGATCTTGGTTGCTTTGGCAGTGAGATATATGAAACGCCCAATATTGATGGTTTAGCTGAAAATGGGATACGTTTTACAGATGCATATGCAGCTTGCGCAGTGTGTTCGCCGACTAGAGCTGCCATTATGACCGGAAGGTATCCGGCAAGGTTAGGAGTTACGGATTGGATACGGGCAAGGTTTCAAGGCGGGAGAATACCAAATGACAAAAAGAATCCAATGGGATGGATCGGATCAAAAGCTAATAAAGTTTTGTGCCCAAAAAATGCTCTGTGGATGGAAAGTGAAGAAATTACTATAGCAGAACAACTTAAAAGTGTTGGGTATAAAACTTGTCATATTGGGAAGTGGCATTTGGGAGCAGATGACTGGTATCCTGAGAGGCAAGGATTCGATGAGAATTATGGAGGTTGTGATTATGGGCAGCCGCCTAGTTATTATGATCCTTTTTCTAATAAAAGATTGAAGGGTATTAACGGGTTGCCTGGAAAAAAGAAGGGGCAATATCTCACTGATCGGGAATGTGATGAGGCCCTAGGATTCATTTCAAGAAACAAGAAGGCTCCATTTTTTATTTATTTTGCAAATTATGCAGTCCATACACCAATTCAAGCGAAGGTATCTTTATTGGATAAATACAAAAATAAGATCAATAAATTATCTAAGGTTAAACAGAAGAATGCAGCTTATGCAACCATGGTTGAAAGTGTGGATCAGGCGGTGGGGAGGATCCGAAAAAAGCTAAGTGATCATGACCTTAGTAATAATACGGTCATTATATTTACATCTGACAATGGGGGATTGCTGGGACCAACTAATAATGCTCCGCTCCGCTCCGGCAAAGGCTACCCTTATGAGGGTGGCATACGAGTTCCTTTAATTGTTCATTGGCCAGGAGTTACCAAAGCGGGGGAAATTAGCACCGTGCCAGTGAGTAGCGTTGATTATTTCCCAACTATTTGTGCTGCTGCCGGAGTTGTATTGCCCTCTAAGAATATTATTGATGGTTTGGATTTGAAGTCTTTAATGGAAGGGAAAGGTTCACTAGAGAGAGATGAATTATTTTGGCATTTTCCCCACTATCGAGGAAGAGTTAAGCCCTATACGATCATACGGAGCGGCCCATGGAAATTGATCAAGCGTTATGATGGGACGGAATATGAATTGTTTAATCTTGTCCAGGACATTGGAGAAGCAGACGAGCTTTCAAATCAAATGCCAGCCAAAGTGAAAGAGTTGAATGCGAAGATTTTAAAATGGCTTCAAAGGACTAAAGCAAAAGTTCCAAAAGTCAATCCGGAGTATGTCGGCAATAAATAAATATTAACAACTTCTCCCGCCTTCGTTTTGATTTTCATTTTGGTTATTAATTGGAGGAAGAGATTGTTCTAGGACTCCTTTTGCTTTGGGCCAGGCGATGAAAGCTTCGATTAACATCCATGCTTCAAGAGCGAGTGTGGTTAATCCGATAGTGGCTAAAAGAGGTTTTTGCTGAGCGATCCATCCGTTTGACTCAAAAAGTTTAATGGACATTGCTAGGGCAGGGAGGATTAGCATGAACATTGTAGGAAGGGCTATGAACCAAATAGGAAGGTTACGGCGACGCATCCAAAATAAAATAACAAGAAATGCTAGTCCGCCTAGTAACTGATTCGTTGCTCCGAAAAGCGGCCATAAGTTAAGACCTCCTTTTCCCGCATTTTCCCAGGACCATCCGAGTCCAGTAGTCGGGCTCGCGGAGACACCAAAGGCTAGAATGACAGCCAATATAGTTGCTCCATGTTTGTTTGTGAGCCAACTCAGAGGGTTTAGGCTTAAATTAATTTTAGTTTTGGATTCAGTTGCAGATTTTTTTGTATATAGAGTTGCTGCAATTTCTTGTATTACATAGCGCTGAAGTCGGCACGCAGTATCCAAGGTTGTTGCGGCAAAGGAAGCAACGAAAACACCCATGAGAGCGACAGCGAATTGCGGTGCAAGTCCTAGTGCTTTTAGGAAATTAGAAGATCCATCAACAAAAGCCCCCACCTTAGCCCCAAGCCCTTGTGCTCCTCCCCAAGTTTCGTACCGAGACAAATAAGCATCTTTTCCTGTTAAAAAGCTTCCATCGCTTGATTCAGTTCCCAAGCCTAATCCTGACACACAAGCTAAGATAACTAGGACAGCAAGAAAGCCTTCCGTCAGCATCGACCCGTACCCAACAAATTGTGCGTCAGTTTCGCACTTTAGTTGCTTTGAACTGGTTCCGCTTGATACAAGACAATGGAAGCCGCTAATAGCGCCGCAAGCGATCGTTATAAATAAGAAGGGAAAGATCCAAGGCGCTCCATCTGGTGCGTCTGCACCAAGCCTTGTTGCGGGTGCAATGATTTCAAGTGGAGGACGAGCTGAGTTTCCGATGGGAGCGCCGCCCCATATGCCGGCTACAATTAATCCAACCAATACAAGGCCAACAGCGCTCAATAACTGCATACTGTTAATAAAGTCTCTTGGTTGTAAGAGAGTCCATACCGGGAGTACTGATGCGATGTAGCAATATCCTAAGAGGACGATGACCCATGTTATAACCGACCATTCAGCAAGGGTTGAGTTGAATTTGCCAAGTGCCCCGTCATTGCCATAAAAAACACTCAAATACATGATAGCCAACGCAATGATCGAGGGTATTAAAATATTAGCCCCTTTTCTATGGATAAGAATACCAATAGAAATCGCAATTGGTATTTGGATGAAGCATGGAAAAATTGCGGCGGGATACATTTTGAAAACAGAAGCTATAACTAGGCCGAAGATTGCCAGTACAATGGTCAGCGCCATAAATAGAATTGATAGAAATAGAATGCGAGTGCGAGGAGCTAAAATGCGGCCTGCAATGTCTCCGACGGTTTGCCCTCTATTGCGCATTGAAACGACTAACGAGCCAAAGTCGTGAACGGCTCCAATAAGAATTGAGCCAAAGATCACCCACAATAGTGCGGGCAGCCAACCCCAGACTACGGCCAGTGCGGGGCCAACGATAGGTCCTGTCCCTGCGATTGAAGTGAAATGGTGCCCGAAAACAATGCTTTTTTTGGTTGGCACGAAGTCAATGTCATCCTTCAGTTGAATACTAGGAGCTTCTGCTTCTGCGCTTAATTTGAAGATTTTTCGACCGAGGAACTTTCCATATGTATGGTAAGCTATGAGGTAAAGAAAAAAGGCACCAATAGCAATGAGAAGAGTGGACATGTATAATGAATGTTAAATTATATACTATAACAGATTAGCTAGAGTTTTTTAATTATCTGTTCCTATTGGACTTACCAACCTCATGGATTTCAATCAAATTTTTGTCTGTATTACTCTTGTACTGGTTTTTATCGCTTTTGTGAAGGAGTGGTTTTCTCCGGACTTGGTCGCCATGGGCGCATTGGTGCTACTTGTTGGCGCGGGAATATTACCAGAGGAAAAGGCATTAGCAGTGTTCTCTAATCCAGCCCCAATAATTATTTCATGCATGTTTGTATTGAGTGCAGCTTTAGAAAGGACGGGTACTATTGAGGCGTTAGGGGAATGGTTTGGAAAGTTGGCGGGCACTAGAGAGATGCGGATTCTTGTAATGTTGATGCTGATTGTAGCGCCGCTTTCTGCTTTTGTTAATAATACACCTGTCGTCGTTGTTTTTATGCCAATTCTTTTAGCGTTGGCGCGCAAACATGATCTTGTGGCATCCCGGTTTTTAATTCCGCTTTCATACGCTGCGATTGTTGGAGGAACTTGTACTATTATAGGCACTTCAACTAATCTAGTTGCGTCTGGAATTGCTAAGGAGAGAGGGCTTGAAGAGTTTGGTATGTTTGAGGTGTCGAAATTGGGTGTTATTTTTGTTGCGGTGACATTTTTCTACATGATTTTCATTGGAAGGAAATTGTTGCCTGATAGAGTGACCCTCTCCACTCTTTTTGAATCGGATGAAGGTAAAGAATTTCTAACGGTTGCTATCATTAGCAAGGATTCTGAGTTAATAGGTAAGAACATTAAGGATTCTCGACTTGGAAAGATTCGTAATTTTCGAGTAATTGAAGTAGTTCGATCTGGTAATAAATTTACGAATTCAATTGGTCAGATTGTTTTTGAAGAAGGTGATCAATTATTAGTTAAGACGAGAGTCGAAGGAGTAATAGATGCGGGTGAAACTACAGGCATTGAAATTGGGGTTGAAGCAGAATTGGGTCTCCAGAGAGTGCATACCGATTCAGCTATTTTAATTGAGGGTGTAATTGGACCAGGTTCTTCTCTTGTTGGGCGCTCTTTAAGGGATTTGAATTTCCGCGAACGGTTTGGAGTGATTATTCTCGCAGTACATCGACGCGGTGTGAATTTGAGGGATAGTTTTGAAAATGTGAAGCTTGCTTTTGGAGATACTATCCTGGTCGAAGGCGGTGTCGATCGCATTAATAATCTCTCGCAGGAGCGTGATTTCATTAACTTATCACAGCCTAAGGGGCGTTCTATTAGGCGGTCAAAGGTTCCGTTTGCGGTTGGTGCATTGTTGCTTTTTATGGTGTTAGCTTCATTTAAGGTTGCACCGCTTATTGTTTTGGCTCTTGGTGCTTCATTATTTACTTTGTTTACCCGTTGCATTGAACCCTCAGAGGCATATGAGTCCATTGACTGGAAAGTGGTTTTTATGATCTTTGGTATGTTAGGACTTGGTAGCGCTTTGCAAGAGGTGAAAGTTGTAGAAAGTGTCGCTATTAAAGTTACAGATTGGGCAGCAATTCTTAATAATATCCACGTGCTGGTTGCTGTTATTTATCTCATTACGGCTGTTTTAACTGAGATTATCAGTAACAATGCGGTTGCTGCCTTGCTCACTCCTGTAGCGATTACAATCGGGACAGCTTTAGATATAGACCCGAGACCGCTTGTTGTTGCGGTGATGTTTGCGGCTAGCGCAAGTTTTTCTACTCCTATTGGGTATCAGACCAATACTTACGTTTATGGTGCCGGTGGTTATAAATTCACGGATTTTTCTAGGGTTGGAATCCCATTAGCCTTAATACTTTGGGCTTTATCTACCTTCCTTATACCGCTGATGTGGAATAGCTAATGATGCCTTTATACGTTTTATGTTTATTATATTGAACGGATAGTAATTTAGGTTGCGGGTTGAGGCTTTTGGAACTAATGATTGCGACTTAATTTTTGGGTTCAAAGAGCCTAGAAAGCATACTATTTTATTAAATCATTTGAGCCTGTAGTAACTATCAAAATATCACTGGATATGGCAAAAAAAGCTGCAAAGAAGAAGGCCCCCGCAAAGAAGAAGGCCCCCGCAAAGAAGAAGGCCCCCGCAAAGAAG
>Ga0115002_10000515_pt1 | contig 54934 bp, 47 predicted proteins | sample ArcticOcean_MG_C_8_FD_89576 | JGI IMG/M metagenome (GOLD analysis project Ga0115002, IMG submission 89576) | Marine microbial communities from western Arctic Ocean - ArcticOcean_MG_CB11_86 | ecosystem: Environmental > Aquatic > Marine > Oceanic | place: Arctic Ocean: Canada Basin | collected... | reverse complement strand
TCGAGAGACAAGGCTCTCCAATTCACAAAGTGGTTTCGAATGCCATCTGCCTCCACCTCTAGCTGTCCACAAAACCCACCCCGTCTTCTCGAGTGCCCGGAGCGGACGCAGGCCGCGCAGGGTGTATCGAGAGACAAGGCTCACATTTTCGCCCTCAAGTAAACAGATTCCATCCTACCTCCGGACACTCCACCCACGGTCGATCTCAAACACCTTCCTCCGATTCTCTACCGGACAAACAAAGCTGAGCGAAACTGCTTTTAGCTGAAGATCCTCGCTGTCATCCAGGCGGCCGTACAACCGATCTCCAACAACTGGAAACCCGAGCGACGCCATGTGTATCCTGATCTGATGCTTTCGCCCAGTCTCGATCTTGATCTCGACTTCGGACCGCTCGGCAGCCTCATCATAACCCAGGGTCTGATACCGACTCCTCGCCTCCCGCCCATCTATCGGCTGATCGATCAGAATCGGCGTATCGGTCTCCTCAATTTTTCCGTGCACCAGAACCCGGTATCTCTTCTCGATCGACCGCGTCTCGAACAGCTTGCTCAACCGGGTCGCAATTTTCTTCTCGTGAGCGACCAGGATAAGTCCCGATGCAGCCCTATCCAACCGATGCACGATGAACGCTGGACGAGACGGCTTCAAATTTCCTTCTGCCCATCTGGTAATCGTACAGTGATCTCCCCACTTCGACCCCTGCGATCGCATCCCGTAGGGTTTGTTCCAAACAGAGTAAGCGCCTTCATCCGACACCAACTCAGGTGGTGTCGGATCCTCCCCCAGAACATCCTCATCATAATAAAGGTGGACTTGGTCACCTGCACTCAGTTGCTTCTGCCGCCGAACCCTCCTTGTCCCCTTCGCGCCGGTATGCCAGACAGCCCCCTTCTGCATCGCATCCTTGATCCTCCGGCGCGACATCCCGCTCTCCGCTGCAAGAAGCCCAACAATCTCAGCGCCTTCATCCTCGATCTGGACATGTGATTCAATCTTCATAACTCACCATGGATGCAATTTTCCAATTGCTCAATTACACTCGCAGCACTCACTCCCGACCGTTCGAGCATGCCTGCCCTGAGTAGCAGCTTGCTGCGTATCGAAGGGTCGAGAACCGGCGATCACCAATTCCCATCGTTCCTGCCTTCCCCCGAACTCCGAACGCCTCACTCCGCACGACTTTTCCATCATAAGATGTTACTCGCATCTCTCTCCTCATTCCTGCCCTTCAGAATCTTGATCTTCCCCCCATCCACACACGCGATTTCTCCAACTCCATCCCCATCGAAATCCGCGATCGCCGCCCACCCAAATCGACACGGAGATTCCCAGCGAATCTCACCCTCTCCATCCACATCCGTACCTATACAATACTTTCCGGTCAAAAATTCGCCCTTCCCATCACCGTCCACATCCGCCGCGATCACGGGGCCATCCGGCGCCTCCGGCAGCGCCAGCTCCCATTTAACCTCACCGGTCCATAGGTCGCGACACCTGAATGTGTGATCGTGCCTCGCCGAATACCCCACCTCCATCACTCCGTCTCCATCCACATCGACCATCCCCGCCCGGATCGGCACGTCATATCCCAGATCCTCCATCCATACACCCTCCCGTGGATCCGGTCCCATAAGGCCGAAACTCCCATAACCACCCAGAGGGACGAACCAGTGCGGTAATTCGTCATCCTCTTTGAACACGGGCACATAGCTGTTGTAGAGATCACCTGCGGACAGGGCGTCTTCTTTTCCCAGATTCCGCGTATGACGGTGGAATGCGAACGCGCCATCCTCACCTTTCAATACAGCCATGTAACTCAACATGTCGATGAAAACCTCATCCAACCCGTCCCCATCGAAATCGAAAGCACTTGGAATACCGTGAGGAACATATGGACGGAATACTTTTTCGTCCTGATAGATACCCTTAAACCATACGATCTCCCCATTTGAGCCATCCAGCAGATAAGTTCCTTCTTCCGTTCGGAGACTGTTTCTAACCGAAACCGCTAGGCCTGACCTGGGTCCCGGCAAAAACTCACCCGCGTTCCACGCCATCGCCAGACCGGTGTGTGCAGTAGAAATTGCGAGCTCGGTTTCCCAGATCTGGATCCCGTCTCCGCGATAGGCTTGCACCAGGATCTGGCCGGCTGCATTGCTCCCTGTTGTGACCAGACACGGATGCCCATTGCCCTCCAGGTCGTATACCAGGGGTCCCATTCTGGACCGGACACCCAGAAAGTCCTGTGACCAGAGCTCCCTGGATTTCTGTGCACCCGGCGAAATCACACGGACTCGATTTCCAGCAGTGGCAGCGACCAGTTCTGCACGCCCATCACCGTCCAGATCGGCTGCGCTGATTACCGGGTCACTCCCACCCTGGAGATCCAGTGTCCATTCCCGAGTGCCATCCCATGTCGTGGCGCTCAAACCGCCGTCGCAAGTATTCAGGTAGAGACCTTCCGAATCGACAATCGCATGGATCGGGCCTTCCAGCAGGCGCTCTCCGTCGGTTTCGTCCAATCGCTTCAGATCGCCATCGGCGAACTGATATCGCGTCAGGCGTGCTTGCCCGTCCTCTTCCTGCTTCATCAGGAATTCAAAAGTATCTTGGCTCCGTTCGGTTGTGGGTCCCCAAACGCTTGAAGCGTGAATTATTCCGATCTGGCCCAGCTCACCGTCATCGCCAAGCGCCCAAACACCTGTATCTCCCCCTGCCGGTGTTGCACCATCGGGAGCGGAGACCAGCAGAAAGGCTGACACACCCAGATTGCCCAGGCACCAGTGATCCGGCAGCTCAAACTTGATCTCACCTGTACCTACATCCCGAATCCTGAAAAATGAGCGGAACTCTGCCTCTGGGTCACGAACGTTATAGGCCACCTCGGCGCCGCCGTCACCATCCACATCTCCCACGGCAATACACTGCACGGCCACCCCGGGAACGACATAAAGTTCACCATAGTAACGCTGCCAAATGAGCGCTCCAGGTCCCTCCCTGTTCAGCCGAATCGCGTGGACGTGGGTCTGCACATCGTGGCCAACAACACAGATCATCGCCTGCCCGTCTTTGTCTTCGCAAAGGTGCCAGGGCCCATAGTTTCGGCGATGGCCGTCACCGATCTCATACACCAGCGCACTCAACGTCTCGCCTGTCCGTGCATCCAGCCCTCGGCATCGGTGATGGCGAACGTTCCAGATCACGGGTTGATCCGGATCACTGAAATCCAGCTTGATATCGCAGCCGTGATCATGCCGTTCAGGATGATCACCAGGAGTGATCACGGTTCGATCCCAGATGAACTCAGGCTCCGCTTCCGGACCGAAATGGATCAAACAGCCCTGCTCCCCGTACGCCAGGAATACGACGGCATCCAATCCCGCTCTATCTGTTAAGACCTTACCGACAGCCACGCGCACCTGGACATAAGCCGGCTCGAATTGATGGCTCCAGATCAGTTTCCCGGTTTCTCCATCCAGGAGATAGAGATTAGGTCCACTGCCAATCAGCAAGGCGTCCTTCCCATCTCCTCGTAAATCACCAAAGAAACAGAGCTGGCCCGTGGCCTCACCTTCCCACTTGACTTCACCACGGGCGGAAACCATTCGCATTCTTGTATCCGCAATCAGCAGATGCGATTCGCCGGATGAGCAGGTGACTTCCTCGATCCACTGCAGATCACCACCTGTCTCGATCGACGACCACACCTCCGGCGCCTCTGCCATGCCGCAGTTCAATGGCGAGAAACCCGTCAACTGCTTGTCGTGCAGCACACGAGGCCAGTCCTTGTTCCAAAGTTCCTTACTTCGGACCCCTGGAAGCAGGGGATGTGTATCACGTTGCTCTTCAATCATTTGGAGGATTCCTGTCATCAACTCTGATGGGAATGATCTGGTGGCTTCTCGGACTTATCGGTGGCCAACAATATTGGGCCAGGTCATCACATTGTCAAGGGAACGGAGGAACACCGGATCTCTCCTTTCTGCCCACTCGAAAAAGTCTTTTCACTTGACAGAAATCCCGGATTTCTTTTAACTTTAGTTATTGCGGTGGGGCTGTAGCTCAGCTGGGAGAGCGCATGACTGGCAGTCATGAGGTCGACAGTTCGATCCTGTTCAGCTCCACCATATAAGATTAGAGGGTTACGCATTCACTGCGTAGCCCTCTCTTTTTTTGTGGTCACGCTTTGGTCCCGATCCGTTGTGACCAGACAGAATGGAACGGTAATCGGATCCCAGCGGTCTAATCATTTGAGCGATCGATGGAGAGACGATCCAGATCATTCTATCCTGTTCGAGGGAGACGTCCCACACCGGTGTGCCATCGGTTCGCAGTTTCTGTGTGCACAAGTTCAGCTGCCGTCCAATTCTAAAGCGAAATAGTAAAGCCGTTAACCCCTGCCTTGGCGAGGACGGGCTAACGGCCTTGGTGGATCGTGTGTAAAGCATTGGAGTGCTCCCACAAATCCGCTGAATAAATAGCTACTGTTCGTGCGGATGTCAAGAGAGGATCCCAATACGCCAAGGGTCGCCTGGGCTGGGGTTCTAGCGAGAGGACTCGGGCACCCTTGAGTTTCAAAACAATCGAATCAAAGCAGGACGAAGGGGCGCGCCAGGAGCCTCTTCGTCCTGTTAAACGGTCAACGCCGGTATCTCCAGGTACATTCGGTCCAATATGCAGGTCTCAAGTTAGCCGGGGGGCGAAAGGAAAACAGAATGACCATCAAGAACCTACTCATGATTCTCTATCTCTTCGGGGTCTGTTCCACAGGCCTTGCTGCGGACGAGCGAGTTGGATCTATTCGTGGCTATGTAAGAGATGGGCTGAGCGGAGAAACACTGCCCAATGCCAACGTAACCATCGACAGTCTAGCGATAGGGACGGCCAGTAACAACGACGGATATTTTGTCATCAGCAAGATCCCGACCGGTACCCATACCCTATCGATAAGCTACATCGGGTACGACAGCCACCAACTCCAGGTAGACGTGAAGGCGGGCCTGACTACTGAGCCGGAGGTCGAGCTGGATCCTGTAACCTTTGAAGGCGCGGAACTCATAGCCGAGGGGAAACGGGTTGCCCCAACCGATATTTCGCCGGTTGGCAGTTTTGGTACCCGGGTAACAGAATTAGCGCGAATACCTACGGTAGGTCAACCTGATCTGATGAGAGGTATTCAGCTTCTTCCGGGCGTCCAGGCCGCCAGCGATAACTCCGCTGGACTCTACGTCCGTGGCGGCACACCGGGTCAGAATCTAATACTTCTAGACGGCGTCGTTGTTTACAACCCGAATCATCTATTCGGCTTTTTCAGCACCTTCAATCCGGATGCACTCAAGAATGTACTTCTTCTCAAAGGCACATTTCCCGCCAGATACGGCGACCGTCTGTCGAGCGTCCTGGACATCACCAATCTCGACGGGAATCGAAAAAACACTTCTGTTCATAGCTCTCTGGACATGATCAGCGCCGGTTTAACGGCAGAAGGCCCCCTGGGCGACAACGGCTCCTGGATGGTTTCTGGACGGAGAACGTACCAGGAACTCATCAACTCCCCGCTGTTCGACCACATTGTTGATGACATGTTCAGCACGCGCACGGGAACCATTACAGCCGCGCCTGCGGCGGGAGCCGGGTTGGGTGGAACGCCAGGGGTGGGCGGGAGTGGACCTGGCGGCGGGCGCAGGTTTGGTGGCACGCGATTCAACTTCGGCGCCACAACGAGTAGCTTCGACCAGGGGTACAATTTTTACGACACAAATTTCAAGATCAATATGGACCCCTCCTCCACTGACAAATTCTCCTTCAGCGGATACCTGGGTCATGACAAGTTAGACCTCACGCTCCCCTCATTCGGCGATACCGAGCGTCAACAGGCGATGGATTGGGGAAACCAGGTAGGAAGCCTCAAATGGCTGCACGTCTATACGGACAAACTTCTGGGCAATGTGCAGCTATCGGCGAGTCGCTACGTGTCTAATTTCGACGTCGCCAGCAACCAGGATCAGGAGACCCAACCGCGAAGAGGATTCGGGCTCAACCGTAATAACGAGATGCTCGACCTGAGTCTCAAAGTTGACCTGGACTACCTGGCGACAACGGATCACACCACCCGGATGGGCTTTCAGTTGACCCGCTATGATGCCACGTACTGGCAGGGCTTCAACGATTCAACACGTTCCGAAATCAATTCGATCTCCAGTTACGAAACCGGGTATCTGGAACAGTCTCTGCGCTTCGGAAGGCTGGAAATGGTCCCGGGGGTGCGCTTCAGTCATTTCCAGAAAGGAAACTACACAGGCATCTCACCACGCGTAGCCGGCCGTTTCACACTGAATGACAGAATCTCATTCAAGGCCGGCTGGGGGATCTATCACCAGTACATCAACCTGATTTCTGTGGAGGCGGCGTCCTACACAACCGACATGTGGCTTCCTGTTGACGAAACCCTCAAACCCGGCCGAGCGGTTCACAACGCGTTTGGATTCCTGATATCCCCTGCAGACGGATGGGAGATCGATACTGAATTCTACTACAAAGATCTCGAAAACCTGGTCGAATTCCAGTCTCAGGTACGACTGGACGAAAGCACCCCCCTCTCTGACCTGTTCTTGCAGGGAACCGGCAAGGCATACGGCGGAGAATTTCTGCTCCGAAGAACGGAAGGAAGAACCAAGGGATGGATCGGATATACACTGGGCAAAACGACCCAGACCTTTGCGGAATTGAACGAGGGTAGGACTTTCTCACCTAAATATGACCGGCGCCACGACTTGTCGATCGTCCTGAACCACGATCTCGGACGCGGATGGAACATCAATACGAACTGGGTCTATGGAACCGGACAGGCCTATACCATTCCCGAATCTCGATATGAAGTCGTCCAGCCCGGTGGCCAATCCATCACATACGTCCACGTCTCGGAGAAAAATGCCTTCCGGCTGCCCGCCTACCACCGAATGGATCTGGGGCTCACTAAAGACCTCAGGATCGGCTCATTTGAGAGCCAGTTCGTCTTGAGCATATTCAACGTCTACAACAGGCGGAACATCTGGTATCGATCCTACGATGCCAATGAGGAGGAAATTCAGTTCCAGGACGTACTCCTTCAGCCCATCCTTCCCAGCATTGGATTCAAATTTAAACTGTGAGGAACGCCAATATGAAACGGCTTACCGTTTTGCTGCCGTGCGCTGCACTTCTCTTCAGCCTGATTGCCGGATGCGACAGCAGTCCCACAGATTCGGAAGTGGAATTCACCCCAACGTTGTATATCGAGGGTTATCTGGTTGCCGGGAGTCCCCTTACAGACATATTCGTGGCAACAACAGCCCCACTCTACGAGTTGTATGAAAGAGCACAAAATGCAGTTCCAAATGCATCCGTTACGATGGAAGTCGATGGGGCGATTTTCAGCTTGCAGCCTGTACCCAACAGTCCAGGGCATTATCATCTCCCAAATCTGATCATTCAGTCAGGAAAGACCTATTCACTCGTCGTTGTTGCTGACGAACTCACAGCCCAGGCTGAAACCACCGTACCTTACCCGCCAACGCTCACAGCATCTGAAACAGACCTCCAATTCAATGGAACCGAATTCAGCGCTTCTTGGATTGGTGATACGCAGGGCGGGTATGTGACCACGAGAAAGCTGGAAGTTATTGAAGCCCCCATTCCCATTGAGCTGCAATTTGGAGAGCTTGGCCGGTTTCGCAGATTTGGTGGAGGTGGAGGCACTGTCGATACTACAGGCTTCGGAGCGCTGCAGGACAGCCTTGCGACAGTTCGTGACAGCCTGGACCAGGCAGGCCAGTGGGGATTTATTCAAGAAACTTCCACCACTCTTGGCTGGCAGCAATTCCAGAACTTCGGAACCTACTCCTTCCACGTGCACGCCATTGATTCGAACTATGCAGATTACCTTGCTTCCAGCAATCAGGACGCGCAATTCCTTGATGAGCCCAAATTTCACGTGACTGGTGGGATCGGCATTCTCGCCTCGCTGGCGCCGGGCAGTGTATCATTTGTAATCCGGGAATAGCAGCAAGAACCGGGATGCCACCTCAACGAATGGAATGCCAACGCCACGCCTTAAAGAAAGGGGGACACGGTCAGTGTCCCCCTTTTGACGTCTATCCATCTTCGACTGTTTACGTCATTTTGGTATAACCCATGTTTTGTTGTGGTTCCAATTAGGTCCCAATGAAGAATATGTAGAATAGTGAGGTTTTCAGGATATTTTCTCCCAATGCCTCCTCTAAACCCTCTTCCAGGTTGAGTTTATCACTTCCAACTTTTTAACCTGCAGACCTTGTCGACTACGAGTGATTCCTATAGATTGATTTCCAACTGTTTATGTTAACCTACGCGAGATGTGCCCGAGCCTGGGAGGATCGCCAGTGTTGACTACAATAAGAGATAAGATAATTTCAACAGCGTGCTGTATGCAGGATGATCCGCCGGGGATCTTCTGTGTTCACAGGAGGAGTAAAATGAGATTGAGAACAATCATCGGCACCTTCCTGCTCTCCGTATTTTTGTGCCCGGCAGCAGCTCTGGCGCAGGAGGTTGTGTCCGGAACCGTTACATTTTCGGAGGACGGGGTGCCCGCAGCGGGTGTGAGAATCACCTTTTTCGATCTGGGTGATCTGCACCGGGCGTTCAGTGGGATCACGGATTCGGACGGACGGTTTGAGATGCCGATCGAGTCGCAGGATCGTTCCCAACAGGGTCCGTCCCGGCTCTTGCAGAACTACCCCAATCCGTTTAACCCTTCCACAGTGATCCCCTACCAGCTCCATGAATCAGCTGTCGTGCGTTTAGAGGTTTTCAATGTTTTGGGTCAAGGTGTTCGGACGCTGGTGGATGGCGTGCAGTCTGAGGGTCGGCATACGGCCCACTGGGATGCGCTTGACGACCAGAGGCGGGGTGTGGCCGCAGGAGTTTATCTCTATAGCCTGACCGTGGGCGGGGTGACCGATACACGTCGGATGGTGCTGCTGGACGGGCGGCAGACGTCCGCAGGCGGCGGATTTCCCCGCTCGGCGGGGGTGATTTCGAATACTTTTCAACAGGTTGGCGGCACGTACGGGGTGACCATTTATGGTCCAGACGTTGTTATCTCCGTTCAACAGCCGGTTGTGGTTGATGTCGGCACGGGATCGCTGTCTTTTTCCGTGAGCCGGGTTGGGTCGCAGACGGCGCCCAAAGTGACACAAGAGCAGGCGGATGTTCTAGGGGATGTGAATAACGATGGTCGGGTGAATATTTCCGATGCACTGATTGTGGCAACTTATGGGCTGGATAGCTCGATCGCCATTCCGAACAACGGAGATATTACCCTGGGAGATGTGAATGGCGACGGACGGGTGAATATTTCCGATGCGCTGATGATTGCATCCTATGGCATTGATCCTTCAAATCCGGCTCTTCCTGACGGTATCGGACAGCCGGTACAAAGTTCTGAGCTGGTAGTGACCAATCTCACGCACCAGCCATCCGACCCGAATGCAGGCAGTCCAGTGACGTTTTCCGTACAAGTATCCAATACGGAAACGGAGGATGCAACTGGGGTCTGGATTGTTTTGCGGGTAAACGGAACTGGCGAGGACAGCATAGCGGTTGATATTGGTGCAAACCAGGAGGCTATGATCGAGTTTGATCCGCTGACATTTGCAGGGGGTGCTTACACGGTGGAAGTGGTTGCAGATCCCCACGGCCTGCTGACGAACGAGGCCAATCGGGACAACAACCGAGTCACTCAAACGGTAACCGTCCCTTTCCCTACACTTTCCGGACGCGTAACTGGCGCAGGGGACAAGGTCAGACAGGGCGCAACGGTCTACCTTAAGAATCATCCTGATCTTCGTGAACGAACAAATGCAAAGGGAAATTACGGGTTCCCGCTGGAGGGTGGTTTCCAGGATGTAGACAGCCTCATTGTAGAAGCCGCTGGTTATGAGCGATATGCAGCGGTGGTGTTCCTGTCTGATGCGGACATTGTCTTCAACGTACGACTCACGCCAAGTGGTGCCGCTTTCCCTGTGGCGAATGTCCGGGCTGTCCCTTCTGGTGTGTCAGTCGGTAGCCATATCTCTCTGCTGGGCGACCAAAGCAGCGATCCGTTGGGGGGGTTCCTGGTTTACCACTGGTCCCAGATGCCGAGCAATCCATTCCCTGTCTCTTTCGGAGAAGTGAATGATACCAGAGCTGCCGTTGATGTGCGCTTCATCCTCTCGGTGGTGGGCAACTATCGCTTTGTACTTGTGGTGGAAAACCAAGCCGGGCTGATTAGCGAGCCATTTACTATTCAGGTAAGGGCCTGATAGAAAATGCGGCTCCCGTGTGGAGCCAAACGAACGAGGGCCTAATCGGCTTGCTGAATGGTATGACGATGAAGTTTTTCAAAATCTAGAGGAATTTTCATGATGCACATGTCATCTTCATTACAGGAACAGCTTCTATGCTCGCACATCGACTGATTCTTGGATTGCTTGCAGTGGTCGTGGTTTCAACCCTGACCGCAGATACGTTTGCCCAGACGATTACCGCAGGAGCGGATGTGTCCAATGGTCAGCCACAGCCAGGAGACCAGGTGGACGTCGACGTTCTGGTGGATCTATCAGACGTTTCGGACAAACTGGGCGCGTATGCGGCAAAGCTGGTGTGGGACGCCAATGTGTTGCGCTTTATGGAAGCCGAAGATGGGGAGACTTCGGCTTTTGCAGGCCCGCAGACGAACGCGAGTACCGGACAGTTGCTGTTCTCCAATTTCAGCACGGTGGGGGATGGTGGATTACTTAGTCTGATCAAGGTAAAATTTGAGGTAATCGGCAAGGCAGGTGAGCATACGGCGTTGACGCTATCCTTCACTGCGCTGGATGCGTCCGGCACGTTCAAGAACCTGCTGCCACAGCTTCAGGTCAGGCCCGCACCGGCGGTGACGGTGGCAACATCCGGCCCGGTGCCACCCGTGGAGAACGGTGACGGCCTGATTCCGAGGCCTGGCGATGCCACATGGTCGATGGATCTGAATACAGCTGCAGGCGATCAACAGGTGCGGGAGAAGAATCTGGCTGCCGGACAGAAGTTTATCATTGAACTGATCAACAATCAGTCAATTAGTCCTGCACTTGGCGGTTCGTTCACCCTCAGTTACGATACTACAAAAGTGGAGCCCGATATAAGCACTATTTCTGGTATCGCCGCGCAGCTCGGTGCTGCTACTTTATCAGACGGAACGGTGAGCTTCACATTGGCCAGTCTGTCGGGTGTTGCGGTGGACAAGGGTTACGTAGGCCAGATTGAGTTCAAGACTCTGGACGGCTTCCAAGGTGAGACTGAGATCGTTCTGACGAAGGCCGAGATCGGGGATGCAAGCACATTCGGAAACGTGGCCACCACGCCGAACAGCTCCGTTGTAATTCGAAGCGACAGTGCTTCCCGTCCCACACCAGACTTTGACGGAGACGGCAGTGTCGGATTCCGTGACTTCATCCTGTTTGCCCAGTTCTACGGCAAGGACCCGTCCACGTTCGGAGTGGAGCGTGACTTGTCTGATCACTCCATATTCGAAGGGAAGACTTTCCCCTGACAGCACCGACGGAACACGCGATATGCGTAGAGCCTTCCCTGCAATTGGACTTATCCTGGTATTCGCTTCACTTACAAAATCGTGTACATGTTCCTGGCAGTCATGAGGTCGACAGTTCGATCCTGTTCAGATCCACCATACTTTTTGGTAGAAATACTAAGTCCCACATTCTGGTGTTCATTATTCGGGAACGGAATTAGGAAGAGCTTCTTGCTCTCCTCTTCGGGTCTGTCAAACCTGGCGCCAAGATCTATCGGGTAGAGGAAGGACAGGATCCAGCAGAATATGTTTCAATCGGGAGGCCAACCGCGGTTTCAGCACAGGTAAAAGAAAAGATCACCTGATCCCCAGCCTGAAAACTGATTTGCATTGCAATAACCGGAACGCCGGCTGGCAGGGACCAGCTCGAACATGTCTCCCCACACACCCAACTTTTACCTATATTTGCCGCTGGTACGCTTACCAAGTAGAGTTGGACCGCCTTCATTCTTGTGGGATGAATGAATCTGTTGGAACTGCGGGTTCAGAGAAGGAGACTCACCTTGAACTTCCGAAAATTCTTGATGGTATGCCTTGCCCTTCTGTGGGCCTGGGCAATTCCCGGACCCCTGGTTTCTCCGTCCATTGCTCAGCCGGTTGATGATCTTTTATTGATGACCGAGCAGTATCCACCGTATAATTTCGAGGAAGACGGGCAGATTCGGGGTATAGCCGTCGATCTGATCGTACGTATCCTCGATAAAATGGAATCGACCAAATCACGCGAAGACATCCGACTGGTACCCTGGGCACGCGGATACCGATCCGCTTTATCGAAGAAAAACGTATGTCTGTTTTCGACCACCAGAACGGAAGAGCGCGAAGAACTGTTTCAGTGGGTGGGAACCATCGCCGTCAACAGAGTGGTCCTGATTTCGAGAAAAGAACGAAAGATTCGAATTCAGTCACCGGAAGAAATCAAGAATTTCAAGATTGGTACTGTAACGGATGATGTCGCCGGGCAGATTCTGCTGGCCTCAGGTGTTCCAGAGGAACTTCTCGAATCTGTAACTTCGAATGTAACCAATATTCCGAAGTTGAATCGGGGCCGAATCGACTTGTGGGCATACGGAGAGAATGTTGCGGAGTGGGAAATCAAGGCTCAAGGTCTTGACCCCGATGATTTCGAGACCGTCTATGTCCTGGACGAAAAAGAACTCTACTATGCGCTGCATATGGACACGCCAAACGAACTGATCGGACAGATGCAGACGGTACTGGATTCACTCAAGGCAAGTGGGGAACATCAGAAGATCCTGGATGCCTATCTAAAGTAACCATAGGGTTTACCGGCCTGCCTGGTCACTGGAGTTATAGGTAATGGTGCGGTCGACCCAGGTATCACTCGCACCCGGTCTCTATCACATTACATGGCAAGAATTACCACGGCTTGCGACTTTTCGTCGTGGGCCGTTCTCAATTGATGGGTAGGCCGGCTTGAAAGAGTCCTGACTGTCTGTTTTAGACCACCCGCTAAAACCTCACATCCTTGATACATCCATGAATTCACCTGGCAAGTCCTCACCACAAGCAGACGACAAGAACATAATCTAGAACTCCAATTCATACTGTCCTGGTCTTCAATTCTCTGGTCAGTGGCCGGGCAAGCGTGCAGCCTCCTTCCGGACGGGTTCCGATGCAGCGGATTCTTAGATCTGCTGCCGAAACCTCGAACATATCCTTTGAATGGATCCGAACGTCATGAGTAACACAAAGCCTGAACTGTCAGGCGCTGACATACAAAGTGGATTGGTTTCGCTGGGCCTGAGTGAAGGAGACGTGGTCTTTCTCCACTCCTCCCTAAGTGCGTTCGGATACGTTCATGGAGGCGCCGACACAGTGATCGACGCATTTCAGGAGATACTGGGCGCCTCGGGAATACTTGCCATGCCCACCTTTACCTGGGGAGATTTCCACGCGGATCCGGTTGTAGAATTCGACCTGAGGAAGTCACCTTGCGAAACGGGACGCATTCCGGAAACTTTTCGTAGGCGGGATGGCGTGCTTCGCAGTGTGCACGTGTGCCATTCAGTGGCGGCCTCCGGAGATCTGGCCTCTGAGGTCCTCGGCGATGGTGTCAGCAGCTTCGGGCCGGGAAGCAGTTTCGATAAGCTGCTGAAACTGAATGCGTGGATCATCTTGCTCGGAGTGACATTTCAATCCTGCACCGCACTTCACGCCGTAGAAGAATTCGTCGGCGTGCCCTACAGAAAGCATCGAGACTTTCAGGGCTCAACTGTAATTCTTGCCGATGGCAGCCAAATCCCCTCCAGATCCATCGAGTACTTGCGTCAGGATGGCTCCTCCAACGACTTCGCGAAAGTGGAGACCCTGCTGGATAAACAGGGCGTCCTGCATCAAGTCCAGATCGGCAATTCCAGGTGCACCTCGGTTCGCATTCGAGATCTGTTCAGAATCGTTCGGCCGTTGCTCGAGCGGGATTCCCGGTTTCTATCAAAGTCTCGCTCCAATCATTGACAGAAATCTGCTAAAATGTCATTTGTCGCTCCCGCCTCATGTCCACGTGGCGTCTCGTCACCGGACTCTATCACAACAGTGATCTCCTTTGTGTGCAGTTTGCGATTAAAAAATCAGAAGGCCCCGGTGATGCAACATCACCGGGGCCTTCAATATGTCGAGTATGAGCATTTGATACTACAGTACTCCTCCACCTAATACCAGACGCACGATACCGAAAATAACCGCAACGCCGCAACCAATCAAGCCAACGATTGACCCGCTCTTGCTGCCTTCTTTGGTCACAATCAACGCGATAAGGCTGATGATGAACCCTACGCCAGCAAATGGGATGGTGAGCCAATTTAGACTACCAAGGCACGGAAAAAACCCGACAACCATCCCGATCAATGCCAGAATTCCCCAAACCATACTCAAGACCTGCATGATTCCCTCCCAGGATTTTTAAGTGGCGGCAACCGGAACTCGTTGCCATTTTTCACTCTACAGGAAATTAGAAATTTTGTGGTCTTGGCAAGAAAAAGGAGCGTATTTATTGTGAAAATCAGGAACAGTTGAGGAGACCACGAGTTGTAGCGGACCGCGTCTCCTAACTCCCCTCTGGACATGCTTATAAACGCCCTGGACATACCGCAAAGCGAACAGGGAACGTCATTCTGAATCTTCGCCAAACACTGCGGAATCACCTGCAGAATATGCCCCTGTGAAAAGACATATGGTGACGCAATCGCGCAGGCCACAGACACGCTGAGAATCACCCAAACGATAATTAGGCTTTTCCTCAGGTCAGCGGGTATGGGTTTCATATCATCTCAAGCCTCTGTTACCAACTATCCGACCCTCTCCGTGTTCGGATTCGCAACCAATATGGCACCTTAGAATTTTGTTGTCAAGATAATGTTGATTGAGAAGCCTGTGGGCTTCAGGAGGCCTCCTGGGGACACCTATCTTGAAACACCTTGACTTCAGAATTCGATTTATGAATATCAATACGAACTTCGAATCCGACCTGACCCACTCCTCTGGGGATATACAATGAACAGCCGCAAAGACAATCGCCTAACGCTTCTACTAACCATCGCTGGAGTAATCGCCCTTTGTCTCTCACTGGGTGGTTGGTACTGGTATGCACAAAGCACCTTCGACGAAATTGTTAGCCATCAAAATGCTGCTATAGCGGAGTATGAGACTTCGTATGGGTTTGTGTTTGACACGGATCTTGCCCGCTCTCGCATTCGGTTCACCGATCTGGAATCCTATGTGCTTGGTTTCGGTTCAGTTAAATCCAGACTGGACAATGCCAAAACAAGGTTGAGTGATGGTACATTCTGGCATTCCGACGAACGGAAAGACAGAACGGAGGAAATAGAGGAGTGGTTCAAAAAGAACATTCCGATTCATCTAGCCTCAAAAACAGCTGTCGCGTTTTTGAAACCGATCGAAGTCGAAAGCCGGAAATCCCTTGATGATGCCTCGAGTAAACGAACAGAAGCCATCGCTTCCCTGATTCCACAGACTGATGTCACTGGTTTTTCAAGGCATTCCCGGATGCTCGCCGGTATCTCGCAGCAGCTCGAAGAGGTCATCAAAGAACTCCGGGAGAATCCCCCTGACGAGAACACCTTGGCAGGAATACTCAGTAAAGGCGTGATCAACGACATTAACCTCCAATTGGCCGATGAGAATGAAGCTGTTAAAAAACGCATCCAGACCCTGGAATATGCCAGCAAATCGCTCCAGACTTATAAGTCTGAACTGAAGCGGGAGGTTGGTGGTGGTTCCGGAATCATCCGGATGCTTAACAAAGTTACCAGGGACTTCTACCCGGGGATTCGTAATGCCAACCGACAAGTCCAACCGGTCCGTCGAGTTCTTCGCGAACTGGACAAGCCCATTCTTGGAAATTTGGACCCTGGTCGTATAGTCTCCTCCCTGTTTGGTGGAAGTAGCAGGAAGTCTTCCAGGTCGACAACCCCTCTGAGTTTGATCAAGAGTGTAGATCCAGCCACAGGACACTCCATCGAGACGATAAAATCAGCCTGTGTGCTGATTGAAACACTCGATCGTTCAATGAAGGACTTACTCAGGAGCACGCAACCTTATCTGGATGCTTCTCGACGATTCAGCAGCACCAACAGCCGTAGTGAAATGCAAACCCTTCTGGCCTCGGGGGGACCCGTCAAATCCTTCTTCGATTCACAAATGAACATCTTCGACCCCATTACGGATAAATTGGACGAAGCAAGGGGCGCATTACGCAAGCTAAATGCTGCAGCCAGGCAATTTCCTCTCGCCAGGCAGGCAGTCTCCAATGTTACACAAACCGCGAACGACATGATACGGCTTGCAAGCCGGCCAGTGGATGAGACAAAGGAAATTCTCGGATCGTCCTCAAAACTGATCACGCGACTGGACGAGAAGGAACAAGCGTATCAGAGAGTCCTGACCTCCCTCAAGTCTCCGGATCCGGAGATATTGAACACCCCTCTGGAGGCGGACCTCTCCACAATGAACAAGAATCCTCCGGGCGTAACCAGCTACAGGATATATGAAGTCTACAACGCGGCCAAAGATACTCCAGATGATCCTTATCTGAACCTGAGGGCTGGGCCGGGCTCATCCAATACACTCATCGCAAAAATGAACGATGGGTCCGCGCTAAAGGTGCTGAAGAAAGGATTGGGCAAGAGGAAACGCTGGTGGAAGGTATACTATTTGGAAGGAGAAAAGACGGGATACGCTCACAGCAAGTGGATCCGGTTAAGGAACGATAGATGAAAATCCAAGTCCTTATCGTTCTGACAGTTTTTATTTCTGGCTCCTATGATTCATTCGCAGATTCGGCATTCACCATTGATACTGCAACTGCAGGTAGTCCAGCCCCAAAGGAAGTCCTGGATAGTCAGGTCCTGATAGACGTAATTCACTTGGGACTCGATGGTAAAACGCATCTTGGACAGCTTGTGGTTGACAGAGCACTTGCTTCTGAAATATCCGTGATATTCAGCCAACTTTTCACACACCGATTTCCCATAAACAAGATCCGGCCGGTGGTCGTATATAATTGGTCCGATTCTATCTCAATGGCAGAGAACAATACGTCCGCATTCAATTACCGTCGGATCGAAAATACGGACCGAATGTCCAGGCACGCCTACGGAAGAGCCATTGACATCAACCCCTTTCTAAACCCCTACATCCGGGTTGATACAGTTCTGCCTGCTGGAAGTCACTACAGCCCTGAGTTACCGGGCACCATAACGGACACTTCGATCGTTGTAAGACTATTTGAGGAAAGAGGGTGGGAGTGGGGCGGACGCTGGACGTCCTCGAGGGACTATCAGCATTTCGAGAAGCATTAAAACGTGCCGGATGGCTGCATCCGAATGACATTCCCTATCATTTCGCAGGGGCGGGGCTCGCTGTTTACCCGAAACCCAGAAACCACCTTCACGCTTCTGTAGATCGCAGATTTCGACCCACTTTCCCAAAGGAAACTCACAAATGTCTTCCAATAACGACCCGGCTGAAAAGTTCACCAACCATGGCATCGTCGCTCCAGTTGGTATGGGAGCGTGGAGTGGTGCAATGCCTGCTCTCGACGGTGAGGGAAGGCGAGTTATTTTTGTAAAACTATGGGCAGGAATCAGGAAGCAGAAGACCTACTATCTTTTGGTAGACGCGGAAACTGGTGAATCGACCCAGTTCGATCCAGAGGGTCACGATGCAGGAGCGTTCAGCAACTTCCTGTCTCCAGAGAACAAACTCTACGACACACTGGACGATGAACTCATCGAATTCGATGTCGCAACGCAGACGATGAATCGGGTGGCGCCGGTCCCCCCAAGCATCACCATGTCTTTTACCATGGATGATAACGGAATCCTGTATCTGGGAATGTATCCAAAAGGAGAACTGCTGGCGTTCGATCCGGGGACCAGGGAGTTGACGAATTTCGGTCCCCTGGCCGAGGAAACATGGAATCAGTATCCTCAACTGGCTGCTGACGATCAGGGGTGGATCTACGCCGCTATTCAGCATCAACACGGAAACATTATGGGCTTTCATCCGGAGACGCGTAAAAAGCGTCAGCTTTATCCCGAGGAAAAACGCGGATATACCGATGGAAGGGAAGCCTGGAGAGCGACGGACGGGAAAGTCTACTGCCGAATGGGAAAAGACGAGCCTTGGTACAGGCTCTACAATGGTCAGGCGGAGGAAATATCAGGAGAGCCGGATGCCCCTCGGAAGGGACACACGACGACCGTGGGAGATTACGGCGTATGGCCGGATGGATCCCGATTCCTGGAGGTGAGCGTACCTAACAGATCGGCAAAACTCCTGGATGTCGGCGCCGCCAAGCCAAGGAACCTGAGCTTCGACTACTCGAATGCCGGGGTCAGGATTTACTCGATGGTGGGAGGTCCAGATGGAAAGGTCTATGGTGCAACAGGTATCCCCCTGCGGGTCTTTCGAATGGATCCCGATTCGGGTCACATCGACAACTGGGGGTTAGCGGGATATGGTGGACACGTTAATCAGTGGGTCCGACAGGGAGACAAGCTCTACGGGGCTGTTTACAGTTCGGGTGCCCTGCTGGAATACGATCCATCTCTGCCATTCGAGGACGCCCCTATGGAAGAGAGCGCCAATCCAAAACTCCTGTACGCGCCGCCGGAGGTCAGGAATATCTACGGCAGACCGTTCGCCGTTCTTGCTCACCCGGATGGGCAGCACATTCTGATTGGAGGAAATCCTGCGCGTGGTCTGGTTGGTGGAGGAATGGTATTCTATCACCTGCCGACCGGGAATGCGACCGTACTGCGCCGCGAGGATCTGATTGATGATCAAGGTGTGGCCGCAATTGCTGCTCTTCCGAACGGAGACTTGATTGTCGGCACAACCACCCGGCCTGCCACGGGCGGCACGGGCACCGCCGAAGAGGCGGTAATCTATCGACTAAACTGGTCGAGGAGGAAAATCGGTGACAGCTGGACGCCGGTCAATAACCTCGAATCCATCACCGATCTGATCGTTGGACCGGACGGCCTTGTCTACGGTCTGGCGCCTCCAAACCACTTCTTCGTCTTGGATCCGGACACGGGAGAATTGATACACCACGAGAAGATTACCGAGTACGGCAACACGACCGGCATGCAGGCCCCCCGCACAATGGCACTGGGTCCTGATGGAGGGATATATGCGCTTTTCCGGAAGGGGATCGCCAGAATTGAGCCCGGTGAGTTTACACACCAGGAAATCGGACGACCTGGAGAAGATATCACGGCCGGGATCCTGATTCAGGACGGCCGACTGTATTTTGCCTGTGGCGCGCACCTGAGGAGCATGCAGATCCAAACCGACTGATGCCCCATTTCTTTCCTGTAATCCTGTTCATGCGGCGTGAAGTAGGACTCCAATTTATCGACACGCTAACATACGTCTCTCTTTGAGGAATCAGATTGCTTATATTGGCCGGAACCCACATACCCTCGTCCAAACCTGGCTGGAGACACCAACATGGCGAATGACAACGTGCAGGCGATTCCGATGTCCGAATACGAGAAATTCCAGTTCGATCTCAAAGGATTTCTCGTGATCCCCGAGGTCCTCGAGCAGGAAGAAATCAAAACGGTGCGCGACCACATAAACACATTGAACAGAAACCCCGAAAGTCTGCAGGAGCACCACAGAGCGCCAATATCTGGTCCAGCCGAATTTTTGATCGATCACCCTCGCGTGATGGGAATCCTGCAGGCCATGATCGATCCCAGCCCCGATCGTTTACGATTGGAAAGTGTGTTTATGTCAACGCGCTCCGTTGAGGACAAGAACAACCCCTGGACGCCACACGTCGGGGGAACAAATCTGGATCCCTCCCTGTCCTATCGCTTTCACAACGGACGGATTTACAGCGGCATGACACGGATCGTGTGGGAATTGAATGAAGTCGTGGAAGGAAAGGGAGGAACCTGCCTTGTTCCGGGCTCGCACAAGGCCAATCTCGCCTCGGCACAGGAAGGCACCTGGCCTGAAAAAGCAGACGATCCCGATTCGGGACTCTGGGAAACCTATGGATGCCCACCAGGAAGTCTCGTCATATTCACGGAAGGCACGCGGCACACGGGCTCACCCTGGACCCACACGGGAAACCCTCGCTGTGCGATCCTGATCGCGTATAATCACGTCTCAGTTCGCTTCCACGAACCGAAACCCTGTATGAATCCAACCGTTATCGACGGCATGTCAGAAACGCATCAGAAGTTTTTCAAAGACGTCTGGGTCCTGGGGAACAGGCGATAATTTGCAGTAGAAGCGCCTATTGATTTGTATCGCGTTCGCCGGTCTGGTCAGCAGACTAGACTGATCTGAAATCCAGACTGCTCATCACAACCCAGCGGACCTATTCGACATCAAACGTCAAGTGGAATGTCGTACTCTCCACACATCTCCGAACCAGCAGAAATGGCATCCGCACGCCTGAAAGACGCGAGGGTGCGTATCCCGTCCAGAACTCTGTATTGCGCGCTCCTTCAACATCTACCAGCAGCTTGCTTCCAGTTGGAACGAATCGGCCGTCCGGCCAACCACCATCCTGGAATTCAAAAACCTGGCGCTCGCCAGATTTGAGACGTGACGTGTTCGTGAAATACTCGTAGCCACCTCGGGTCTGTGGGAGGCGGGCGGGTTCCATCTCCGCATCCACCGCCTCTAGGAAACCTCTTCCGTGCAGCACATAATCGTACGTATGCTCCTCGCTCGAGGTGAGGTCGAAAGCATCGGTCAAAAGACCGGATTTCAGCGAAAGGGTTCTGGTGTAGGTCACCCCCTGATAGGCCCAGTCCACTTCGGCAGTAACCCGCTTTTCTTCCCCCGTTAGCACACACTCGGTCACTTTCCCCGTGTGTTCGAGATCCGTGAAGACATCATCTCCTGCCCGTACGAAATGTTGATCCTCGAAATCAACAACCACGGAATTGTGGGCAAGTGTTTTTCTAAAGTATTCCCAGTGCTGCTGACCGTGGTAACCTACCGGACTGCCCTCATTCTGAATCCATTTCAGACCCTTCGCAAAAAGCTCTATGCCCAGCTTGTCCGGATGGCCATGCCAATCCCCGTGGGGTCCGTGATCCAGAATAACGGCCATCCCCTCCGAGTCCCAGTAGGCCTTCCCTTCCACATGCTTTAGCGATGTCCATCCAGTTTGGCCGAGGGTCAGACTGTGGCTGTCTGGAGGCTCGGACTTGACCTCCAGCTCACCATAGAGCAGGGCGTAAAGCGAAGTACGGTCACTGTTTCTCAGCACCCATCCGTAAGCGGGGTCTCGATATCTTGCGTAGGCCAGCTCGTATTCCTGATGGAAATGATCGAGCGTGGTATGCCCGGCGTCATTGTTGATGGGAAGCGATCCATCCGGGAAGGCCATCTGTATCGGTACATCGAACATACGCTTGATATGGGGTGTCTCTTCTCCTTCACTGAACAGATCCAGCCCGGTATGCCGTACGATCTCGGCGGCAAGAAGGAGATTGCGAAGGGTCCCCCAGTGATAGCCGAAGCTGCCCTCCCAATGAAGCCCGTCACTCAGGAAAGAACAGGTCATATGTCGAATCAGCCCGTGATCAGGGTCATTCAACGCGAAATCAGAAACCTTTTCGTCCGCAAGCACGAGTCCGGCTGCCAGAAGCCCTGTGCTGTGTGCGGTTTGCCAATTGGAATCTCTGCGGTCATTACTGCGAAGATGATCAACCGCGGGGCGAATCAGATTGTCGGCAACGTGGTCCCTCGTCGATTCGGACAGCGCATCCCACAAAAGGTCCAGCACGATGCAGAGATGGGGAAGCCGGTGCCCGGTATAGAGGGAATTGCATCCAAAATCGAAAGTGCTGGCAGAAACGGTACCGAACAGTTCAGAAAAATCTTTGCAGGCATTCAACAACAGCTCGGACTGCTTTAGGTGTTGATCATCTTCTGTAATAGAGAAATGAATCGCCGCCGACTCGATAGCGCCCAGAGAAGCGCGGGTGGGTCGATCGCTGGCAAACACCTCATCGGCCTGGCGCTTCAGGCACCTGGCGGCGTTCCTCGCCCAGGCGTGATTCTCGATTTTTTCTCTGATCCGATCGCGTTCACCTGAATTAAAAAGGAGACCTGCAAGCATGATCTACCTCCAGTAATTGGGTACCACATCTTCCCAAACATTCCAGGAAATTATTGCAGTTACGTTCAGGCCGAGCCTTCCCCGCTCAAGCTGCCACCTGCGCCTCTCCGGACTTGATAAGGGCTTTCCGCATCGCAATCGGTCCCACCATCTGATTGATTGCGATCACCGCCACAACTACGGTCACAAATGCCTCCCCCCATTCAGGGAATCGCCGTACGACCTCCATTGCCAGACCAAGGCTGACACCGGCTTGCGTCAGATAGGCCATTCCAGCTATCCTGTTGAAATGGGGAGGATCTCCGCTCAGCCGACCACCCGCGTAGGCTGCAAAAAAAATTGCGGTAGCCCGTACTGCAGCCAGCAGCAAAGCAATCCCCCACGTCTGCTGCAGTGCATTCAGGTTTAGTCCCGCACCCGCAAGCGTAAAGAAGAGTACGTATACGGGAAGACTCACAGCATTCACCGCACCAATGAACTTTTCACCTTGTTCCGAATGATTTTGGACTGTAAATCCAGCCGTAACACAAATCAACAGAGGCTCCAATCGAAGGACGAGGTCGTGAGTATCCTTCAAATAGTCCGATAGCCCGTGGGAGAGACTGGTCACCAGCAGCGCAGTGCCAAGCAGCAGAAGTGAGAGATTCGCATGTACCCGATCGGTGTAGAAAGCCAGCCCACGACCAATAATCCACCCCGCCGTGATGCCCAGGATAATCTCGAACCCCAGAGCACCCAGGAAGCTGAAATCGAGAGAACCGGAGGGTACCATGACATTTTCACAAAAGGAAATCGCGGCGGCAAACATGAGAATAACGAGTACATCCATAACCACCGTAACACCCAGCGCCGCCTCTGTAAACGGACCACGGGCCTTGCATTCATTGATCACGGCGATCGCGCTTGAAGGGGAGCGGGCAACGGCAAGCGTACCGAACAGCACGGCTACGGAAAGGACCTGGATCCCTGAAAATGAGGCGGTAAACGGGAGCAGGAACTGGGCCAACACAACAGTCAAAGTAACCGTTCCAGACACAACGATTGTGAGTGAAACGATGACCACCATGATCGTCCGCATTCTATCGCGAAGCTCGGCCACCCTCAGCTCTCCTCCGGCAGCCAGTGCAATGAAAGTAACCGCCAGTTCATTCAGAAATCCAAGTTCTTCTACCGTCTCCACCGTCATGAAACCGAGAATGTATGGCCCCATGAGCAGACCCACACACAGGTAGCCTGTAATCCTCGGCAGCCGAAATCCTGCCATCAGGTGCCCAATGACGTGGCCGGACAGCAGAAGCAGACCTGCAACCAGTGTGATGTGGGCGCCAAGCGCATCCCCTTTCGGAAGACTTGTAGCCCAACTCATCAGAAAACACAGGACCAGAAACACACCGATCTGTCTCACGGCTTACCCTCCAGGAGACGCCGTGTCAGCATTGGGCTTACCAGTTGACTGGCAAGCATTCCTATGAGCACGATAGAGATGACCAGATCGGTCAATTCGGACCGGTGGATCTGATGCAGATTCACCACAATCGCTATCGCAATGCCACCGTGGGAAAGCAGGCCCATGCCCAGCAGGCGTGGAAAACCCGACTCTGGAGGGAGCATACTTACTGAAAAATATCCACCCAGGAGTTTGCCAAGTGATCGCGACACCAGATATACGAGGACAAAAAGGACAGTCCAGAAGGAACCGATTTGCCATCCCGCTCCGACAAGAATTAGAAACAAAATGTAGATCGAACGTTCTCCTGTCAGAAGGACCTCTCGAATACCGGAACGTGCACGAGCTCGTCCCACATTAGCAACCACAACACCGGCAATCAGGTTCACAAGCAGGGGCGACAGGTTCAGATAAAGCGCAAGCCCTCCCCCGAAGGCCACGCCCCCTATTACAACAAGAAGCATCTCTTCGTTGTTGAGTCGTGTGGCCGTAAGCGCGGCAATCAGCAAACCTACGGCGAGCCCAAGACCCAGGGACACGCCAATCCAGATATAGGCCGGCGACTCATTGTGAAGCGAGCCCGCGCAAGAGATCAGCCCGAATGCGATCACACCTACCAGCCCATCCATATGGGAAATATTCTGGAGAAGCCGCAAAGTGGGTCTGGCTCGTGTCGGAACATTGCGAGCGATCAACGCAATGCCGCTCTGGCCGGTATCAGAAGCCGCCGCGGCGAGACTCAACGCGCCAATGAGAGCGATCTCCGTCTGGTAATCGAACAGACTCTCGAAAAGGAAGTAAAAAGGGAGGGCGACGGCGGTCATTGTAACAATCGCCTGCAGGAGGGTAATGGCAATTACTGTGACAGGGATGTGTGTCAATCGCCGTAGCTCGAATTGCACGCCGAAAAGCATGCCGATCCACGAAAGCCCAAGACCCAGAATTGGGAAAAGTGCTTCGAGCGTAGGTGTATCCAGAAGGTTCAGAAAGGTGCTGCCGAGGAAGAGACCGACAAGAACGTATTCTGTGCCAATCAGATGCAAATTTGCCAGACCCAGCGGGAGCTTGATCCTGGTAAAGCTGATTCGGGATCCCAGAAGAGCGATAACGGCCACCAGTGCGGCGACCACAACCAGTTTCATGATTGCTCTCCGGAATCATGCGCAACGTATCGGTCTATCGGAACCGTAAAAATCTTACCTACCTCAGGATTGGAGAAATCCGCGCCTTCTTCCTTCAGAACCTGGAGGAGGGGATCGAAAATCTCTGGATCCTGAATAGACGCCACAACAAGCCTGGTCTGACCACCGCCACCACCCAGGGCATCCCACAGACCGGCAAAGATCGGCACATCTTCTGAAAGCACGCGCTCCATACTGGTGCCTTCCAGAACTGCGGCGCCCGAAATTTCCATTTCGACCAGCGCGGTCAGCACCTCGTCAAGCAGGTCTTCGCGATAGAGTATGATCAATAGAATTTGCATTGCTGTCCAGATTACTCCTTAAACTGGTTCGTGTGAACGAATGAGGTCCATGACTTCATCGGGGGACGTTGCTTCCTTGACACATGCCTTCATTTCTTCATCATGGAAAATCCGTGCGGTCCGCCCCAACACGCTCAGATATGCTGACATCGAAGCCTCGGATGAGAGAATTAGAAAGATCAGATGCACCGGTTGCTCGTCGAGGCTCTGAAAATCGAGGTCCGATCGGACAATCCCGAGTGCCGCAACCACGCCATCGATTTCATTGAAACGGGCGTGCGGAATGGCAACCCCCTTTTCGATACCAGTGGACTTGATCGCTTCCTGATCCAGAATTCGCTTGAGAACCGCTTCCGGATCGCTAATCGACACGGATCGATCGATCAACGAAACCATCTCCTCTATGGCCTGAATCTTTTCAGTGCACGTTAGGTTAAGTTCTATCCGTTCCGGAGCCAGCGCGTCTGAGAGTTTCATGAACCTGTTCCTCTTCTTTCGAGGCTTCTATTTGTTGGTATTGAGATCGCACCGAATGTGGCCACCCAAAATGTTGGCAAGATCAATATACGAAATTTCAGTGCTTTTTTCCAGCATCTTGCCGAACGGGCGCCTCATATCTCGAATCGCCGTAAATCACCTTCTCCGGTGAGAGATTCTCTTGAATTTTCTTGCAGGGCAAACTATCATAAGGCGTGACAGAAAACTCAAGAGCAAGCCAAACCCGCACCCGGCATTTGGCGGCGGAAGAATGCTCTACCTGACTATGACACTCGAATTCACATCGAAAACTGGAGACCTGTTCATGCCAAATCCTGGAACCATACCCGTCTTCGTTGGTACTTACACGGATGATCGCACCGAAGGCATACACATTCTGCAACTGGACACATCGACGGGAGATCTGAGCACAATGGCAAAGGTAGCCGATGTGCGCAATCCTTTTTTCCTTGCCACCTGTCCAAATAACAAGACACTCTACGCGGGCTGCTGCATCGATGAATTCGAAAACGAACCCGGTGGAAGCGTCAGGTCCTACGCAATTGGGGCTAACGGAGCGCTCACACAGACCAGTGAACAGGCTTCTAAAGGAGCCACACCTTGCTATTTGAGTGTTGATTCGACAAACAGATGCGTGCTTGTGGCGAATTATTCCTCAGGAAATATTGCGGCGTTTTCCATACACCCCGGAGGAAAACTCGGTCCCGCATCACAGGTCATCCAGCACGAGGGATCCAGTGTAGACGAAGTCCGGCAGGAGGGCCCCCACGTTCACTCCATCGTGCTTTCTCCAGACAGTCGCTTCGCCTTCGCCGCAGATCTGGGTACGGATGAGGTGAGAATCTACCGCCTGGATGCCACCAGTGCAACCCTCACTCCCAATGATCCGCCCTTCGTGTCGACCAAACCTGGCGCGGGTCCACGGCACATCACCTTCAGTCCTTCCGGCACCAAAGCGTATCTGCTCAACGAACTGGACAGCACGATCGTCGTCTATGAATACGATGCCGACAAGGGGTCACTCTCCGAAATCCAAACCCTTTCAGCGCTGCCTGAAGGATTCGATGGCGAGAACTTCTGTGCCGATATCCGGGTACATCCCTCCGGGAAATTCTTGTACGCATCCAATAGAGGGCACGACAGCATCGCGGTTATGGCCATAGACACCACAACCGGAAAACTGACGCCTTCTGGCCACTCGTCATCGGAGGGGGCCTGGCCATGGAATCTTGAATTCGATCCTTGCGGAACCTATCTCCTGTCTGCAAACCAGCGAGGAAACTGCGTTGCCTGCTTCCGGATCGACCCCACAAGCGGCGCACTTGAACTGGCCGGCTCCACCGTAGAGGTTCCCGGAGCCGTTTGCATTAAAATACCTATGGCATAAAAGGATTCCAGAGGATAGCGAAAGAAGGGCTTTCGGCAGCAGCCGAAAGCCCTTCCTGGTTCAGTCAAACAAGGCATTCTCAATTACTTCTTCGTGCCGTGCAGCGATAGGATATACTCCGTCAGTCGCCAGGCGTCGTGCCTTCTGATCTTCTTACCATCCGGTGAGGTAAAAACGTGATTAAAGCCAGGCATCGCAGTTCCATCTATGCCCGTCATCAGACTTCTATACACATCATGCTTGCTGGCTCCGCCCTTGAACACCCCTGAGGTCAAATCCGTAGGCTTCTGGTCATTCCCCCACGCATCTTTGCCCAACTTGTCTGCAAGTGGCCCATCTCCCTTCCCGGATGCGCCGTGGCAGTCCACACACTTCAGCATCTGGTAGAGCGAACTTCCCTGCGCGGCCGCCTTCTCAGGTTTCATGAAAAATCGGGCCATTGGCATGGGGATCGGAATGGGTTTACCCATCGACTTCTCCCCCGACAGCTTTAGCAGGTGCTCTGCAACCACCGCCATGTCCGCTTCAGACAAGTGGGGAAACTTGGGCATGGACGAACCGGGTATACCCTGCGCAATCGTTCTCGCCAGGTCCCCTTCCGTAGGAAGAGATCCCTTGGGTGTGGTCTTGTATTTGTACACTCCGGATGTAAAATCCCGGGCAGTTACCCGGGGCACACCTTCCTGGACGCCCTTTCCGTCACCAAGCGTTCCATGACATTTGACACAATTCTTTTCGTATAGTTCTTCTCCGCTGCCGCTGAGGCCAATACCCGGCTCGATCACGGCCTGCCCTGTCTCCTGAACCTTCGCGTCATCTTTCTGAGTCCCTTTCTCAGAGCACCCTGAGAGAATTCCCGCAACCACCAGCGCGATCGCTACACGATTAAATTCCATACTCGCCTCCCAATGTCCTCCGGGAAAGAAATTCCGATATGCCTCGCCCGCCCAGAATCGCCACCGTCAACCGATCAACCAGGCCGACAATACATCCGTTACCACACCTGTCGTATCCATATCGCCAAATCGCATTGTAACCTTATCCATTCACCTTCTTGTCGAAACCATTGCGCCTGTTGGGCAGGCCGCAATGCATCTCGCCGCTGTTTCCGCCAACCCGGCCTGGATAGAACCGTCGAAAGGCACGCCGACCCGGACATTGAAACCACGTCCGATCTGGGTCAATCCCAACTGGTGTTCTGCCTCTCCGGCGATCTGCACACACAATCCACAGGTGATGCATTTCCCGGGGTCGAATCGAACGCCATGGTTGATCTGCGGCGCCTGCTCGATTTGCGGAAATTGCTGAGGTGCTTCCAGGGTCCTTCGTTCGCCCCTGTAGGCATGAGCATCTGCCGAGTAAGCCTGGGAATAGTGCCGCAGCCGGCAGCTGGTGGCCGCGCCACAGTCACAACCAAGACACCGCTGGGCTTCCGTGAGTGCCTCTTGGAAGGTCAAACCAACTCCGGCTCCACCTTCTGGAACAACCCTTGGCGAATCACTTGCCTCCTCCACCATCATCTCAAGATCGAGGGGGTCCAGTTTTCCCAGATGTACAGAGAATCGTTTTCTGTCCACCGCCAGCGGATTCCCACTGAGAAACTGCCCTATGGAAACCGCAGCCGACCGACCGTCGGCTACGCTGCGAACCTTCAACCTGCTGCTCCGGCGTATGGCATTCCCACCCGCAAATACGCCAATCGTGGAAGTCGCAAGCGAATCCCGATCCACGTGGACCCCGTGCTTCCCTGCCTCCAGCCCCCAGGACACCACATCCCGCTCTTCGGTCTGCCCAACCGCCAGCAGAACCGCATCGTAATCTTCCCTCAGGTTCGACAGCAGAACATCCTCGCCCAGGCGAACTTCCATATCGAACACGGCTCCCAGACTGTGTATAATCTCTGCCTCGGCTTCGATCACCTCTTCGGGCAGATCGTCCGTAAATTCTTCCCTCAACGTACCGCCAGGTCTGGCACACTGCTCGATCAATGTGCAGTCGTGTCCCGCCTGAAGGAGATAGTATGCCGCGGATAGACCGGTGGTGCCTGCTCCAACAATGGCAACCCGCTTCCCGGTCCGGGATTTCCGATCGGGCAAATAGGGTGAACCCGACGCCATGTCCACATCCGCCACGTGACGTTCGAGAAGGGCAATTGCCGCCGGGCCATCGAACCCACCTCGCCGGCAACCATTCTCACAGGGAGCGGGGCAGATTCTGCCGATGATTCCGGGAAGCGGAATCATCGACTTGATCGTCTCCAGTGCGCCCCGGAGGTCTCCTGCTTCTATCTGGCGGATCATCCGGGGGATATCCATTTGTGCCGGACAGGCGTTGTGGCAAGGTGCGATACAGTCGCCCAGATGATCGCTGAGCAGAAGTTCCAGGGCCATCCGTCTGGCCTCCTGGATATCCTCCAGTTCACTCTCCACCACCATCCCTTCAACCGCCTTGGTAGCGCACGAAGGGACCATTTTTCCATTTATCCGAACCAGACAGGCCATGCAGGATGTGTTAGGCTCGTACCCTTCCAGATAACAAAGGGTCGGAATATCGATCCCGAGCTTTCTCGCGGCGGCCAGGACTGTGGCATCCTTTCCGACCTCCACGTGCTGACCATCTATTGTAATATCCACGAAACTACCTCACTTGCGTCAAGCTACTTGCACGGCATCCATTGGACAGACTTCCAGACACGCGTTACATCTCGTGCATCGATCAGAATCGATACTGTGAATCTGGTAAGGTACGGTTGGAATGGCATCGACCGGGCAGCGCTGAGCACACAGCGTACAGCCTATGCAATTCGAAGTTATGGAATAGGTAATCAGCCCCTTGCACCTGCCTGCCGGGCATCTCCCCTCCAGATGGGCTTCATACTCATCCGGAAATATCTCAAAGTGGAACGAACGGGATTGGGCGCCGTCTGGCCCAGCCCGCATAGACTGCCCTGTGAGACACCACCGCACAGGGTCTCCAGAAGATCCAGGTCACCTGGTTTCCCTTTGCCCTCACAGATGCGCTCCAGGATCTCGAGCATCCTGCGGGTTCCAACACGGCAGAACGTACATTGACCGCAAGACTCCCCCTGGGTGAACTCCAGAAAATATCTCGCCATATCCACCATACAATCCGACTCATCCAGAACTACGAGACCGCCCGATCCCATAATGGCGCCCATCGAACGTAGTGACTCGTAGTCTACGGGCGTGTGGGCGAGACTTGCCGGCACACAACCTCCGGATGGGCCTCCGATCTGCACCGCTTTGAACCGCTTGCCCCCAGCCACACCTCCCCCAATTTCCTCCACGATCTCGCCGATCGAAATACCCATGGGCACCTCGATAAGGCCACCGCGTGCGACCTTTCCCGCCAGGGAAAACACCTTGGTTCCTTTGCTGCCCTCCGTTCCCAGGCCGGCAAATGCATCGCTCCCGTGACGAATGATCCAGGGTACAAGCGCATAAGATTCTACATTGTTGACAAGAGTTGGCCTGTCCCAAAGCCCTTTTTCGGCGGGATAAGGCGGTCGGAGCCGCGGCATGCCTCGTTTGCCCTCGATCGACTCCAGCAAAGCCGTCTCCTCCCCGCATACGAATGCCCCGGCGCCCTCTACGACACGCAGGTTCAGGTCGAATCCGCTGTCCAGGATGTTTTCTCCCAGGATCCCCTGGTCTTCGCAGCGCTTGATCGCAGACCGAATACGTCTGACCGCCAGGGGATACTCCGCCCGGATGTAGAAGATGCCCTCATTGGCTCCAACCGCGTAGGCGGCAATGGTCATACCCTCGATGATCCGGTAAGGGTAGGATTCCAGCAGCATCCTGTCCATAAATGCCCCGGGGTCTCCCTCATCCCCATTGCAAATCACATACTTGGGCTCCCCTGCCGCCTCCCGAACCCTGAGCCATTTTGGACCGGTCGGGAAACCGCCGCCGCCTCGCCCCCTCAGCCGGCTCTTTACCACTTCATCGATTACTTCAGCCGGAATCATCTCGCGCAGGCACTTTTCCAGAGCCTTGAATCCATTGTGCCGACGATACTCGTTGAAATCCGTTGGACCCAGTACACCGCAATGTTCGGTGGCGATGTGCAGTTGTCGGGAAAGGAAAGCTGCAACTTGCGGGTCCCGTACCTCATCTGTAAACCTCGTAACCGGTTCGGGAATCTCATCACTCACCGCACCGTCCAGCGCGCGGGAAACAGCGGACCGAATCTTCCTCATCATCCCTTTTGGCCGAAAGTGCCGGCCCACAACAGCCCCGGCGGTCTCCTCGACGATTCCCGAGTACAGCGTGTTCTTTCCATCGGGAGCGATCACCTCGACCAGTGGCGTGTGGTGGCACATGCCCACGCATCCGACACCCTTTACAACTGCTGTCGACCCCGTCCTCTCGATCGCGGCCTCCAGAGCATCTCTGACCGAATCGCTCCCTTTCGCAACACAGCAGGAACCCAGACCTACCCGGATCTCGCCCTGCAAGGACGCCAATTCTGAAAATACGCCCGTACCCAGAGGATCTTCACTCCCCTTTATCCCGTTTTTCAGCCTTCTGACTTCCAGAAAATTGGACAGAACTACAGGTACGGTTTCGGGTGTCAGGTAGCCATAGGTAACACTATCGATCGTTACTGCAGGCGCAAGCGTACAGCACCCGAGGCACGCCACGCTCTCCAGGGTGAAGACACCATCTGCGGAAGTATCCTCAGCGCCGGACAATCCGAGATGGGTACGGAACGCCTCCTGAATCCGTCCGGCGTCCTTCACGTGACAGCTCGTTCCCACGCAAACCCGAATGGTGTGCTCACCGGCAGGTTTGTGTCTGAACTGGGCATAAAATGTCGAAACACCTTCGAGCTGCGCAGGGGTAATCCGGGTCTTCTCACACACCCGCACCATCGCGGCTCTGGGGAGATATCTATAATGTTTCTGCAAAGCTTGAAGAATCGGAATGGCGCACCCCTCCCCCTGGCCAATTCGATCGATTGCTTCATCCACAAAAGTCAGATCCGGTTGATCCTGCATAAGCCACATTTCCCGATTTGCATCAATGTAAAACAACCCTCAGCTACTGCACCTGTGTTTCCCCAATGCAATAGAGATGCTTCTCCCCCCGAATCAGCAGGCGGTCGCCAACAAAAGCAGGCGACGTACTGGTACGCTCACCCAACTCGGCCCGCCCAATTTCCTCGAATTCACCTTTTGCCGCCAATACGATCATCGAACCTCGATCGCTCAGCAGGAACAGTCTGTCGTCCACGATACTTGGCGAAGCGGTAAATACTTCCCGCAGCTGATGCTGCCAGACCAGTTCGCCGCTCCGGGAATTGTAACACGTCACCTGTCCGTCTGAACTCGTCAACAGGAACAAAAACGTCCCGTTGCTCACCGGGCTGCAGATATCAGGAAGCCCATCGAAAGCCGACCAGATCACATGGGTGTCGGTTACATCTCCAGAGCCCGTGGGCCGTATGGCAACCAGATCCCCGTCCACGTGTGCGGCATAGACAAGCTCGTTATGATAGACTGGCGAGGGGGCCACGTCACCTTCCATACATCTGGCGCGCCAGATTTCTTTTCCGGTTTCCGCATCGTGCCCCATCACCTAGGGGTTGGCGCAGGTGATAATCTGGTCTCCCCTGTCCGTGGCAATCACAATCGGCGAAGCCCACGAGTTGGGCACCGGTCTGGGTGTTCGCCACAGGGTGGCCCCGGTCTTCCCCTCGATGGCCAGCAATGCCGAAAAACCCTCATCTTCCACCCCCTGATCCAGCAGCACGATCACCCGGCCCTTGTAAACCAGAAGCGAAGAGGCATGGCCATAAATGTTCTCCGGAGTACCCAGCCTTCTCACCCATTGTCTCATTCCGGAAAAATCGAAACACGCGAGATCCCCATTGGCGAACATCGCATACACGTACTGGCCATCCGTGGCAGCCGTTGGGGCGGCATATCCCGTATCCTCAAGGACCTGCGGCGGCTCTTCGATGCCCCCTCCGAAACTGTCTACCGCGCGACGCCAGAGGAGTTCGCCTGTAGACAGCTCGTAGCAGAAAACCTCCCTCTGGTCCTCCGTAGCCCCGGTAATGAAAACGCGATCTCCCCACACCACAGGGGAGTTCTTGCCCGGAAGGGGAACCTCCGACCGCCACATCACGTGCTTTCCTGTTGGACCATCCCACGCCACGGGAATCCCGCTCCCCGACGCGATTCCCAGTCCACCTGGACCCCTGAAGCGCGGCCAGTTGGCGGCTACCTCCTCCTGTGTGGGGAAGTTGCGTCTCTCTTCGGGGGCATCCCCATCCAGACTTGCCCAGAAAACTTCTCTCGAATGACCCGCAGAATCAACCTTGAGGACAACGCCCCCAAAGACCAGCAATCCGGCTACACCCATCAGTGCCCAGGTCGAACTTCTGAAGACCCCGGACAAGGCAGCGGGGTCATCGAACACGGGATCGGGTTCGGGAAGCCGCTTTCCCAATTCTGCCGAGGCCTTGATTGCGATCAAAAAGATGACCACCGCCACCAGTAGAATACGTGCGCCCTGTTCGGCCAGCATCCGATGGTAAAAATAATTCTGGCGGAGTTCCAAATCCAGCGTGCGAATCTCAACCTTCAGCGACTCATTCCGAGGGTCCTGTGAAAGAATCTCCCTCAATGCCTTCAGTTCGGTGGAATCCAGCGGATTGGCAACCCGTGTCCGCAGTGCATTGAACACGAGAAATGACGCAACAAGGACCGAAAAGATTCCAGATACGACAACGGTCCCGCTGCCGCGGAAATCCAGGCCCGCTTCCTCACACCGATCGACTCAAGTGAATCCACAACACACCCGCCTATCCGGCCGCACGCTCGATCTGGATGGGCATCTCCAACGAAGGCTCCTTGCCAACGGGACAGTAATCGAAACAACGCCCGCACGACACACAGCCTCCCCGATTGATCTCATAGTCTACACGCCGCCTGCGAACCACCAGAAATACCATTTTCAGCCCCAGAACCAGACCTGTGAAAGACCCGAACAGCAGCCCGCCAATCGAAAACCGTCGAACAGTATGCAGTACCTCTTTGTGGAGGTCGGGCAGCGACGCACCCGTTGCACGAAACGCGGCGCTTTCCTCACTTTTGACCTCTACACGCTGGGTATCTTCGAGCCAGATCCGCTCCGCGAGCAAGACTCTGGCATTCGTTCTGGAGAATTCGGGTCCCAGTTCCCAGCCTGCCCATCCCCCAGCCAGTGTCAGAACCGGCAGAAGAATCAGGAACCCAACCAGTCTTCTCCGGTCTTTCTTTCTCAAATGAGCGGGTGTCGCCTGTACAGGAAGATCCGCACTTGCGGTTGGAAAACGGATCACACCCAGTGGACAGGACTCCGCACACAGATGACACTGGATGCACTCGGACGGCGTGATATTCACGTGCCATTTCGCCACCCGGGATGCCAGATTCAGAATTGCGCCGTATGGACAGAAGAACCGGCAATAAGGCCGTTCAACCACCATTCCAATCAAGAGAAAGGAGGCGCCAAGAGCGAACATTCCAAGACTACCATTCATGCGAAAGAATGCGACGAAGGGATCGTATTCACAGATGATGAATCGACTTGCGGTGGCGGCAAACAAAACTGCTGCGCCCAGATACAGGAAAGGAATCGTACCCAATCCCGCCTCCAGCCAGCGTGGAACCCTCATGGGTCGAACGGAAACAACATCCTGGATTGCGCCAAGAGGACAGACCCCGGCACAAAACGTCCGCCCGAAAAACAAGGTGAACATAATCGGCAAACAGAAAAAGGCGATCACGGTCAGGGGTACCGTATAGCCGGTATTGAACAACGCCATGGCAATGTTTTGAATGGACCCGATGGCACAGACACATCCCTCACGCCAGAATCCAAAATAGGCCAGCGAAAAAACGCCGATCAGAAAGATCCCCTTTCTGGATCTGTATCTAAAAGCAACAAAGGTGATCAAAGTCAAAGTAACCAGAAGCGCGAGTACATCCAGATACTCGTACACCTCGCTCCTTGCGGTCGACTGACTCACCTCTGGAATGGCATACCCGGTTTCGAAATTGGGCGGCGGGAATCGCTCCACAGCGCCTGCAGTCTGCCAGGTCAACAGGATCACCACCACAGACCGGATGAACAGGAATCGAACCACACTCATACCTTTTTCTGAATATTGGGTCGGCTCGAGGGAACCCTCTCGAACGCATTCGACGGACAGGCCCTGGCGATCGCACAATCATTACAATTCACACAGCGGTCGTGCTGTACCTGAAGGAAAAGAGACCCGTTCCCAAAGGTGTTGCACCCCAGGACACACTTCGAGCAGCCCACACAGAGGGACTGATCGATTTCATATTCGTAATAGGGGTCCTCCACAAATTTCCGCTTGATCGCACCTGTGGGACAGGGCTGGTTTTCCGCTCCGGTATTCAGTGCATTCGATTCGAAATCGAAATATCCAGTGCACAACTGACAGTACCCGCACATGGAATAATTGTGCGTACACTTCACGGCCGAGACATCCAGCACACATTCCGTAGCGCACTTTCCACAGGACACGCACTTCCACGGGTCGATTTGCCACAAACTGTCCTCCCCCTGGCTGCGGCTGCCGAGAAACCCGATGCCTCCGCCCAGGGCCAGCATGCAGGCCCCCCGCACACCCCGCCCCATGAATTCCCGTCGTGTCTGTCTGCCTTCATCCTTATCCTGCATTCTGGTTCTCCTCCGTCACCGTCCTGTAAGTCACCGCTGGAGGCAAGGCGCACCCATTCAGGGCACGGCATCCACTACAGATCTCAAGATTGATGCACGCATCGGGTGACGCCTGCTGGGAGCGCAAGAACAGCATCCCCGTCATAGTTGCCAATCCCCCAAGGACGGAATACCGAACCAAACTCCTGATACATTCTCTCCGATCCATCGACATACTCCTCAAGTCTTCTATTCAGCTCCCAACGGCAGGCAGCGGGGTGAACACACGAATGGATCCGTCAACGGGATCCAGGGCCAGAACCCTTCCTGCGGAATCCACCGCCACATCGATACCACCGCTTTGACAGATGGAGGTATCGTCCGGAGGACCCGACACCTCGGCGGCACTGCAACATGCACTCTGATTGGCGACAAAAGCGGAAGGCCCGGCAACGACTCCGGAGAACGTACCATCCGCCTCATAAATCTTCAATCTTGCTAGACCCTTTTCACTGGTCACGAATCGTCCATCGGACAACAGGGTAAAATTCACTGGATTGCAGCAGCCGCAGAATCCTTCGATTCCCATCGAAGGTTCCCCCCAGGAGAGCTCGAAATCCCCGTCGAGCGTATACGCCTCCATTCTGTGCCGACCGGGATTGGAGACCTTCAGAAGCCCATCCGGTGCAATGGCAAGATCGAAATAGGGACTTGGCACCACAAAACCGGGCACGTTCCTGGCCGGGTCACGCTTGCCAAAGCGACCAACCAGATCTCCGGTCTTCGAAAACCGAAGTACGTCCCGACCGCCGGCATTCGCAACGAACACATCGTCACCCTTCACCGCAATGGATGTCAGAACAGCAGTGGGACCCAGCCCAAGCCAGACCGCCTCCTGCTTCCCACCGGCATACGTCGCAACCCGATCACGGAATCCCACATAGAGGGTACCCTCTTCGTCTGCAGTCAAACAGCGTGGCGATTCCGGCAGTTCGATTTGGTTGAGAATCGCCCCATCCTTGTCCAGGATCTGGATTCGCCTGTCACCGGCAACCAGAATGCGATCATGTCCGTCCACCGCGATCCCTCTGGGTGAATCCAGAGCAAGAGAACGTCTGAATGATTCACGATACTGAATCAGGCCCGGATCGACAGACGTGTATTTCTCGAGATCAATCCTGGTCCTCTGTCCTCGCCTACGCTGCTCCGGCGGGGCTTCGCCTGTGAGATATCCACCCGCCATTGCACCCAGGACGCCACCCACCCCAACAATTCCCGCTCCCTTGATCCCGGCACGAAGAAATGCTCGCCTGTTGATACGTTCTTCTGGATTCGTCACAGCTTGGCTCCGTATAATCAATTTTTAGAACTGTTCTCCACAAACACCCGCACTGAATTTTCTGTGCTATCCAGAACGAGGATCCTGTCCTTCGCATCCACCGCCACATCCAGTTCACCAATCTGACCTGTTGAGATACGCTCGGCGTTATACTTTGGAAACAGCTCGGCCCCAGCTACGACCCCTGCGAAAACACCTTCCGGAGAGTATATCTTGACCCTGGGGAGCCCTTTTTCGCAGGTGACATAGCGCCCATCGGACAGAAGCGAAAAATTGGCCGGGTTGCCGCATCCAGCAAACCCCTCGATCCCCATAGACACGGCACCCCAGTATCCCGACAGGAGACCCTGGACCGTATACTTCTCCACCCGATGTCTGCCCGGATTGGCGATGTGCAAATCGCCGTCCTTTCCCACCGCGAGATCGAACTGTGGGTGCGGGATGACAAAACGCGGTGTCTCACCCGCCGAACCCTCGTCATCAATCACACGAATGATGCTGCCATCTTCGGCATATCGAATCACCACACGCCTGCCTGCATCTGCAACAAACACGCCCTTGTCGGACACCGCGATGGACGTCAACAAGGCGCCGTCTCCAGGTGGATCCCATCGGCTGCATAGTGCTCCTTTCTCATCGAAAACCTCGATGTGATCGCGGATACCCACATAGATTTGGTCTCCCGGTCCATACGCCAGACATGTTGGCTGGCCAGACAACGGAATATCCAAAACGACCCGACCACTTTCGTCGAACACACGAATCGCCTGATCTACCGCTACCATGGGAAGCCCATCATTCGAAATCGCAATAGCGAATGCCCGTCTGAACCCCGTTCCCAGGCGCTGGGTTTCACGATAGAGAATCAGTCTCGGGTCGGTCTTTCTGAGTTCGGTCAGATCATAGAGATACGAGTCCGGAACCTCCTGGGAATCATCCCGCCTCAGTCCAATGGCCGCCAGTACGCCGAGCAGGGCGACTGAAACCACAACCACACCCGTCCAGTTTTTCGATGGCTTTGCCTGCAGCATATCGCGCACCCTTCGAGCATCAATTAGCAGAAATATCCAGACAAACCATGCGTGTCAAATCCCTGGCAATCAACCTGCCTCCTGCCAGTGCCATAGGCCCCCAGGAGTCGTGTCCCTCCAGCACCTGGACTTCAGTCAGCTGGTTATAATGATCCGATGTCGCCTCGGCCACGCGCAGGAGTCCCGAATCGTCCATAGCGAGAATCAGCCCGTCTGCAATAAGGAATGGGCCCAGGCCGAATTTCCTGGCGGTGCCGCTTGTCCACAGAACCCTGCCCTCGGGAGAAAGACATGCCAGTTCGCCATTGGGCCTGACCCCGTAGATATGACCCTTGTAGAAAATCGGCGTTTGCTGGGTAGCTCCAAAGACCTCAGGTTTCAACCTGAACATCTCCTCCGAGGCCCACACGCCGGCTTCCTCCCTGACGCGGAGCATCATACTTCCCGCGTTGTATCCTCCGGCAAAGAAAATGCGCCCGTCTCCCAGATCCAGAGGCGAGGCAATGGTCGCAATACTGATCTTCCAGTCCCGGGTCTCCCAGAGAATCGTCCCGTCATCCGCAGCCACTCCCACCACACCGCCGCTGCCGCAATAGACATAGGTGCGTCGCCCGGAAATCATCATCGGAACGATCGACGCGTGTGTCATGTTCCATCCTCGGGGGTTCGGAGTTCGCCAGACCACTTCACCCGTCCTGAGATCCAGCGAGATCATCAGCGCCTCGTCCCCGCCGGGCGCAAGGATCAAACGATCACCGTCAATCAGAGGACATTGTCCCGCGTACCAGGGCGGGACCCTGGTACCATAGGTTTCAACCAGGTCCAGTTTCCAGAGCAACTCACCCGAACCAGCATCGAGGCAGATCACACGACATTTGGGTCCCAGACCTACCACGACCTCTTTGCTGACAGCGGGAATGGTCCTTGACATGCCGTGGTTTCGTTTTACTTTCACGGGATAGGTGTATCGCCAGATCTCACTGCCATCGGCCAGGGAAAGACAGCGAAGGGCATCGTTTCCCGGAGAGGTTCGGTTCGATCCCCCGGCCTGTGCATCGTAGTCCATTAAGTAGACCCGCCCATTCAGAATCGATGCCCCGGCGTAGCCCTCCCCAACGTCGATCCCCCACAACTGCCTGGGTCCTTGATTCCAGGACCTGGCAAGCGCAACCCTTTCTCTGCTGATTCCGTCCAGATCGGGGCCACGGAATCCCGGCCAGGCCCCCGGCAGATTCGAAGGTTTCCCACCAGACCGGAGAAGTTGCCCTTCAAATCGGGCTGTTTCCACCATCGAAGCGGCATGGACCCCTTCAAGATCGGTACCTGGTCGGCGAATCTCCCAACTTCGAGTATCTTCCCCTCCCAGCCATAGCCAGAGCGCCAGAACACCTGCAATTCCAGTTGCCCAGGGAATCGTTTTGATCAAAGAAACCACTGTAGATTCTCGCGGATCGAGTTCACGGATACAAACTTCCCGATTCACTCTCGGAATCAGGAGAAATTCTTACGCTTTCTGAAAGGGAGACTGCAACAGATATGCCAGCCAGAGCGCTCAATTCATACAGATACCCAAACACACCTAACATATTTATTAATATGAATTTATTCCACGCGCAACATGACCCGGAATACCATCTGGTCCGAGACCGCACTGTCGCAATTGAGACACCGAGGTCCCTACCACCGCGCCTGTCCGTGTAGAGGTCAATGCTCACATTCGGACGCTCCCGGCTTACCCGTCAGAAAGGTTTTCAATGAAACCGAATATCATCCTCATCAATTGCGATGATCTGGGATATGGCGACCTGGGTTGTTATGGCTCCTCCGTCAACAAAACGCCAGCTCTGGATCGAATGGCCGCAGAGGGCATGAGATTCACCGATTTTTACATGGCTTCTCCCGTCTGCTCTCCGTCAAGAGGCGCCATGCTCACCGGATGCTATCCGTCCAGGATCGGATTCGGCTCCTTCGATGGCAAGGGGGTCCTCTTCCCGGGTCAGGATCTGGGCTTGAACCCCTCCGAAATCACCATTGCGAAACTCCTGAAGCAATCCGGTTACGCGACAAAAATCGTCGGCAAATGGCACTGTGGCGATCAGCCGGAATTCCTTCCCACACGGCACGGATTCGACAGCTATTACGGGATTCCCTACAGCAATGACATGGGAAGACAGAATGAAGACGACGTGTGGCCGCCATTGCCCTTGCTCAGAGACGAAGAGGTCATCCAGGCGCAACCCGATCAGCGTGGCATTACGGAACGATATGTGGAGGAATCCGTCCGCTTTATCCGGGACAACAAGGACGAACCGTTCTTCCTCTACCTGGCTCACATGCACGTCCACTTACCCCATTACCCGCCTGAACGTTTTCTCAGGGAATCCGAAAATGGGGTGTATGGCGGAGCGGTGGCGTGTATCGACTGGGCGACCGACGTACTGCTCCATGAACTTCAGTCTCTGGGTCTCGACGAAAACACGCTCGTTCTGTTCACCAGTGACAATGGATCCAGAGTGCGGGACGAAGGTGGAAGCAATGGTCCGCTTAGAGGGACCAAGGGCACAACCTGGGAAGGCGGCCAGCGAGTCTGCCTACTGGCGAGGTGGCCGGGAAAGATCCCTGCCGGAAGCGAGTGCCAAGAGCTCACACTATCGATGGACTTCTACCCAACACTTGCAGCCATCGGTGGCGCAGAGGCACCTTCTGAGCGGATCATCGATGGAAAAGACATACGCCCTCTCCTTTTTTCTGAAGAGGGCGCCCAGACAGAGCACGAATCGTTCTTCTATTACAAGAGGAATACGATTGAAGCCGTTAGAAGCGGGAAATGGAAGCTGCACATCTGCAAGGATGATGAAGACCTACAGGAATTGTACGATCTTGAGTCTGATATCGGAGAAACATCAAACCTATACGATCAGCACCCCGATGTCGTGCGAAGATTGACGCAGATGGTCCTGGAATGCGGGAAGGATATTGGGGATGACCGGGCCGGAGCCGAAGGACAGAACATCAGACCGGCAGGTAGAGTCGCGAACCCTGTTACGCTCACCTATCTCGATTTGGACCATCCTTACATGATCGCCGTTTACGATCTAAAGGAGCGGGGCTGAGTTTTCGAGCGTATGCCAGGAGCAAATGGGCGAGTATTGAACACATATCCATAATATTGTATATTTATACATAATCTTATACAAAGGTGGCATTTTATGGCTCAGGAATCGACCCTGCACATTAAACTGGACAAGGATACGGATGAAAAGCTGAGATATCTCGCTGAGATCCGAAAAACCAGCAAAGGACAACTGGTTCGGGAGGCCATTTCTGCATGTTATCAGCCTTCGCTTTCCGACCTCCCGCTAAGACAGTCTCAGGCGATCTCCGCATATCAGGGTGGCTACATCAGCATAGGTAAGCTTGCGAAAGAAATGGGACTCCATATGCTGGACCTTCGAAACTGGCTGAATGATCGAAAGATCGAGCAACGAAATGCGTATGGTGATGAGGACGCATCTCTTGCGTGACCCAGATTCGATTTATTTTATGGACACCGTCTGCCTAAGCAATTTTGCACTTGTAAACCACCTTGGCATTCTGGTCACCAGATATGGGAAGCGTGCCCATTTGACGCAGCAGGTCATGGACGAGATATGCGATGGGATTTCTGCAGGACATTCAGCGCTTCTTGATATCGAAACGGCAGTAAGTTCAGGCAGATTCAGCAAAGTGGAGTTCATGTCAGATGGTGAACGGGAACATTTCCGGTCACTCCTTCGAGGATTGGGCCCAGGTGAGGCCTCCTGTATTTCTTGCGCGACCTCCAGAGGCGGCATCGTCGTCACGGATGACTGGAACGCGAGGCAAGCGTGCAAAGCCTGCGGTCTTCGATTTACAGGTACAATCGGAATTCTGAAAGCCTGTGTTATGGATGGGACTTTTCAACCAGCCGAAGCAGACGAGCTTCTGAAAGAAATGATTCGAGAGGGCGATCATTCCCCGGTGACCAGCATCAGCAGCCTGGTATGAGCTGATCCTGCACTCACTTACCGGCCAATACCCCAATAGAAAAGGCGACCTCACCTGAGGTCGCCTTTTTTGCAGCCAAATCTGCCGAATCCTCTGGCGCATTCATTTCTTGAAAAAGTACTGTTCGGGGTGGGTATGCCCTGGAGACAACAACGGATTGTCGCTGAACGACACCTCCGGGACGTTTCGGAAATTGTTCTTCACCAGGAACAGGGCATCGAATCCGCTGCATACGCCAATGCGCCACAGATTCTCCGCATGGAGCTCTACGGCTTCCTTCACCAGTTCTATCTGGCGCAATTCATCTACGGTGGTCATCGCCTCCTTGTAAATGTCGACAATGCGACCGATCTTTCCAGTTGGTTTGTCGCCTGCTCTACCATCGGTACTATACCAGAGTCCGTGCAGCGGCGCCCAGTAAGCCGTGGTCGCCGAAGGAAAGAACCACACCGGATCCATCAAAGGCCGAAACCCACCTGATGCCCCATATACCGATACGTGGTGCTCGCCTGCGGTAGCCCGAACTACCCACAGCGCCACATCCTCCGGCTTTACAGTCGACTGGATACCCAAATCGCGCCAATGTATGGCCACCAGCTCGGACACATCCACATACTGCGTGCCGGGGGTGAACGCTGCAATTGTGAACTTCAGCCGCTCGCCATCCGGGCGGAGCCGGAAACCTGCACCATCACGTTTCGTGAGTCCCAGCTCATCCAGCAACCGATTCGCCAATTTCAGATCGTGCGAGGTGTAGAGGGTATCCGTACCCGGCACACCATACAGCGAGTTCACCAAGGGCACCACCTGCCGGCCCTTGGAAACGCCCATAAAGAACAGGTCAATAATCTGCTTCCTATTCACTCCCAGGGACAGCGCCCTTCGAAACTTGACGTTCTCCAATAGTTTGGCCATGACCGGATCCACATGGCTGTAATTCTGATTGAGATAAATGGTCCCTTGCCCCGTTGTGGCAGGTTTCCACCTGAAGATGCGGTAGTCCCCCTCTTCCCGGTGTTCCATCAACAAGGGGTAATTTTCGAAAAGGATACGCCTGCTCTGCATATCGATCTGACCTGCGATGGCCTTGAGGGTTACCGTTTCACCACTCTGTACCAGGGTCATCTCTATACGATCGATATAAGGAAGCTGCTTTCCTACAGGGTCTACCTTCCAATAGTAGGGATTCCGTTCCGCAATGAAGATCGAGGCATCCGCACCGGTTTTCGCCTGCCAGGCACAGATCACCGGCCTGTCCGGATTCAGGAACGGATTGCTCTTCATCTCATACAGCGCCATCCATGTATCATATCCTTCCAACTTGACGACTGCATCCAAACTGTCCTGGTCAACGAAACTGGGATGAAACTGTTTCAGATAGTGACTGGGTGGAGGACCGGAAACCAGTTCCGTCCAGGAGGCCAGCCATTGGAGGATTACGCCATTTGGCTTCGTAAAACTGAACCGCAGAGTATGATCATCCAGTGCCTCAATTACACCAAGGTCTCCCTCCAGGGTCAGCCAGTTCGGTTTGACAGGAAACAGATCATCATTGAGTATGATTTCATTGTACCAGAACATGTAGTCGCGAGTCGTGAACGGGTGGCCATCCGACCATTTCATCTCCTCGCGAAGGTGAAACGTAAACTGCCTGCCGTCTTCGGAAACCTCCCACGACTTCGCGACATTGGGAATCGGTTTGGTATAGTCCAACGACCAACGCAAAAGGGGGTCATAGGTCAGCCGCATCCAACCTGCCTCATCTGGCATACCCATATGCACACGGCGCCAGGTTCCCCCGTACTGACCCAATTCCTCGTGTGGGGTAACAACCGCGGGAACAGTCGGGAGCCGTTCCTCGACTGGCGGCAGGACGCCCTGGTCCACCTGCTCACGCAACAAGGGAGACTCGGTCAGTCTTTGTTCGTTCGCCAGGGGAATTCCCCAGGCGAATAGAACCGCGATAAGTGATGCTATGATTTGAAAACCCTTATTCAAACCCACCCCCATTCGATTTCCCTTTGCCCGAAATATTACGATCGCTTCATCCATCAGTTTTCGATCCCAATTAGATCCAGTTTATCCTGAAAATGGCATCTCACAAGATGCGGATCTTCATCAGGCCCAGCCACATTTATAAGCTCCGGCCGTTCTTCTCGACAGATATCCTCAACATAGTTACAGCGTGGATGAAAGTAGCATCCTGACGGCGTGTTTGCAGGATCCGCCACCTCGCCCTGGAGCACGATCTTTTTCTTCTTGTAGTCTGGGTCCGGCTTGGGCACTGCAGACAACAGCGCTTCCGTATAGGGATGTTTGGGCGCGGCGAACAAGGTCTCCTCGTCTGAGAACTCCACGACCTCCCCCACATACATAATGGCTACCCGATCGCTGATATGCTCAACAACTGCGAGGTCGTGGGAAATAAACAGATACGTCAGGCCCATTTTCTCCTGCAGTTCCTGAAGCAGATTCAGCACCTGGGCCTGAACCGACACATCCAGAGCAGAAACCGGTTCATCGCCAATAATCAGCTTTGGGTTAAGCGCCAGGGCACGAGCCACGCCAATGCGCTGACGCTGGCCCCCACTGAAAGCGTGAGGATATCGCCTCATAAACTGAGGGTCCAGTCCAACAACACGAAGCAACTCTGAGACACGATCTTCCAGTTCGTTTCCCCGTGCGATCTTGTTCACAACAAGCGGCTCTGCCACGATATCGAATACCGTCATTCGCGCATTCAGCGAAGAATAGGGATCTTGAAAGACCATCTGCATGTGCTTGCGAAATCTCCGTAAATCCTGCTTGGAAAGCTCGCAGACATTTACCATCTCTCCCTCGTCTTCCAGATAGATCTCCCCGCTGGTCGGCTCGATAGCCCTCAGGATCGTTCGGCCGACCGTAGTCTTCCCACACCCACTCTCACCGATCAGGCCCAGCGTCTCCTGCCTCTTGATGGAAAAGCTCACCCCGTCGACGGCCTTTACTTGCCCCACCACGCGCTTCATGAATCCTTCGGTGACAGGAAAATGTTTTTTCAGATTCCGGACATCCAGCAGAATGTCATTGTTTCCGTTCATTCAATTGTCCTTTATGCAACACAAAGATGTCAATCCTGCAGGTCATCTCTATACCGACGGCTCACGACCGGGTTGATCGGAGTGCAGGAAGCAACTCACGCCATGGCCTTGCTCTACAGACAACAATTCTGGTTCGTGCACGTCACAAACACCTGGGATCATATCCGGGCATCTGGGATGGAATTTGCACCCATTCGGCAGTTCATATGGATTGGGCACGGAACCCTCGATGGACAGCAGCCGTTCCTTCGACTTGCGCCCCAGTTTTGGGATCGACTTCAACAGCGCACGTGTGTAGGGATGCTTCGGGTCTTTGAAAATCATCTCGCTGGTAGCGTGTTCCACAACCTTGCCCAGATACATCACAATGGCGTGGTCTGCCAGCTCGGCTACTACGCCAAGGTTGTGTGTGATCATCATTATTGAAGTATCGATTTCATGCTGGAGCTCCTTCAGCAAGTCCAGAATCTGGGCCTGAGTCGTCACATCCAATGCGGTTGTGGGCTCATCTGCTATCAGCAGTTTGGGGCGGCAGCACAGCGCCATCGCGATCATCGCCCTTTGCCGCATCCCGCCACTCAATTCGTGAGGATAAGCATCCGCTCGCCGGTCCGGTTCCGGTATGCCACACCTTTGAAGCATTTCAACTGTGATCTCCCGTGCCTCTTTCTTATTGGCATTCCGGTGAAGTCGTATCGCTTCATCGATCTGATTTCCTATGGTATGCACCGGGCTCAAACAGGTCATCGGCTCCTGGAACATCATGGAAATCTCTTTCCCGCGAATTTTCCTGATCTCTTGGCCCGTGGGCTTCATTTTTGCCAGATCTACAGTCGTCCCATTGGTGCTGAGATTGATCTCACCGCTGATGATTTTGCCGTTTTTCGGAAGAATCTGAAGGATCGACTGGGCCGTAACGCTCTTGCCACAACCACTTTCCCCCACCACTCCGAGTGTTTCTCCCTTCATGATCTGGAAGTCCACGCCGTCCACGGCTCTAACCGTACCCTCATCGGAAAAAAAATGGGCACGAAGATCGCGGACATCCAGCAATACAGATGAATCCATCAAGCCCCCTAGCGGGTATACGGGTCGGCCGCGTCACGCAGGCCATCACCCAGGAAGTTGAATGCCAGAACCGCACAAATTACGAAAACACCGGGAAGCAGCAACCAGGGGTGATGGGCTACCGCACGGATATTCATTGAATCCTGAAGCAACACACCCCAGCTGATGGCCGGAGCCCGAAGCCCGAGCCCGATAAAACTAAGCGCCGTTTCCCCCAGAATCATCTGCGGGATAGAAAGCGTCAGGGAAGCGATGATATAACTCAAGAATGACGGTATCATATGTTTTGCGATTATACGACTTTCTTTAGCACCTGCGAGGCGAGCGGCCATCACGAAGTCCTCTTCCCGCAACGCAAGGAACCGTCCTCTGACTACCCTGGCAAGCCCTGTCCACCCCACAAACGCGAGAATGACCGTAATTCCGAAATAGACTCGAATGATTGGCCAATCTGGCGGCAGGGCTGCGCTCAGAGTCATCCAGAGCGGCAGACCCGGAATACCCATAATCAACTCGATAATCCTCTGGATCACATCATCTATTCGCCCACCGAAATACCCGGAGACTCCACCCATAAACAACCCCAGCACAAAGCTGATCGAGATACCTATTAGACCGATCGAAAGGGATATGCGAGCGCCATACGCAATACGAGAAAGCAGGTCCCTACCCATTCGATCGGCGCCCATCAGCAGCATTCGTTCGCCATTTTCCAGACCGAACAGGTGGAGGTTGGATTCAAACACGTCCCAGAGAAAGTAAGTATCTCCCCTGGGAAACAGAGTGATCGGTAACATTCGAGAGTGGTCCTCGACATAATCCAGACGAAGCGTCAGAGGGTCCCGATGCTGGATATGGCTGTATACAAAGGGGCGGAAATGGAATCCTCCCTCTACGTCGAAAAACCGGATGGGTTGCGGCGGTGCGTGGATATAACGCGTGTCAAGGGAGTGCGGATCGTGTGGTGCTACGAACTCGCAAAAAACAGCTACAGAATAGAAGAGAATAAGCACTATTCCGGCAATCTTGGCCACCTTGTGCTTGCGAAACTTCCACCACATCAGTTGCCATTGAGAGGCTACCAGAATTCTGGCATCTTCATCCAGTTCCCCATTGGATGATTCAGGCTTCCAGAACTTGAGCCTTCCTGTCAACCGCTTGATTGTCGTATCCATACTCATAAATCAAGTCACTTTGTGATGTGTTAGAAACCGGCGGATTAATCCCCTCAATCAAGAGTATCTGATGCGTGGATCCACCCATGCCAGCAAAATATCTGAGATCAGTGTGCCAATCACCGTCAGGGTACTCAGGATCAACATGAAACTGCCGGCGAGATACATGTCCTGGTTCACCAGGGCGCCCAGCAGCAATGGACCCGTCGTGGGCAAGTTGAGCACAATAGAAACCAGCACCTCGCCCGCGATCAGTCTGGGCAACAGCCATCCCAGGGTACTGAAAAAGGGATTCAGGGCAATCCGCACCGGGTATTTGAACAACAATTTGATCTCTGCAACACCTTTCGCCCTGGCGGTAACCACATATGGTTTGTGCAATTCGTCAAGCATCTGTGCGCGAATCACACGAATCGTCCCGGCGGTACCTGCCGTCCCCAGAATGATCATGGGTATCCAAAGGTGCGAAAGTAAATCGATGAACTTTGCAAAGGACCACGCCGCCCCTACGAACTCGGGTGAAAACAAGCCCACAAGCACACTTCCAGTCCACGAGAACACCATCCAGAGCACGACGAGCGCCAGCATGAAAGGGGGTGTCGCCAGGCCGAGGAATCCGAAAAATGTAAAGATGTAATCGCCAATCGAATACTGTTTAACGGCTGAATAAATACCGATGGGGATGGCAACTACCCAGATGAAAAGCACAGAACTCAAGCTAACAGCGACCGTTAGACTGACACGCTCCCAAAGCAGGTCGCTCACGGGCCTCCCCCACAGGAGAGACATTCCAAAATCTCCTTCCGTCACTATGCCCTTGATCCAGGTCCAGTACTGCACATAAATCGGGGCACCAAGACCATATCGAGACCTGAGGGCTTCCAGGGTCTCCTCGCTTACCGTCTCGCCCATTGTCGTCAACTGGGCCAGGTACGAGGTCAGGAAATCACCCGGAGGCAGCTGAATGATCACGAACGAAACGATCGAGATCGCTATCAGGGTGGGAATCATCATCAAAATGCGCCACGCGATATACTTCAACATGATACTGTCCTCAGTAGGAAATTCGCCGCTTCAACTCGAATTCATCAAAGGATTCTGCAACAGGAAAAATTCGCAAAGACCCCTAATATAGCAACGCAACGGAACCCTTACAAGGGAAATGGGATTTACGGTCCAAATCTGGCTGTTTGCGCCTCTCAATGGGGGCTTGACAGGCCAGCTTGGGAGACCCATTATAGTCGGTCCAACTCATAAAAAAACTGTCTGGAGAGCACACTTGACCGATCAAATCAAACACCCGAGATTCCACGACGAAGCGTGGGTCGAAACCTACATAGCCACCGTAACCGAAAAAAGACCTGAACGGATTGAAATGTTCGGTCACATTGCGGATCTCATCAACGACCTGCCATTTCCCTCTCCACACGTAGTGGAACTGGCGGCCGGATCTGGCATGTTGGCTGTAGCACTCTTCAAAAACGTCAAACATCTGACTTACGAAAGTGTGGACTATTCGGCCCCAATGGTTGAAAAGGCCCGTGAGTCGCTGAGTGGATTCGGTGACCGTGTCACCCTCCATCAAGGCGATCTGAATTCCCGCGGATGGGAGAGCGTGCTGTCGCCTAAAATCCACGTAATCGTCTCAAACATGGCCATCCACGATCTTGGCAACGAAATGAACGTTCTCAAGGTATACAGGAAGGTCCGGGACCTGTTACAACCGGGCGGGCTGCTCATCAACGCGGATCTCGTCCTGACTGAGGAAAATGAGGTGGAGGATGACAAGGGGAAACTCAAAGTCTCACATCATCTCGAATTGCTGAAAGAGATCGGTCTTGAAGACGTACAGTGTTCGCTCACCTTCGGTTACTACGCCTGCGTCACCGGACAGCATCCCACCCGAACCCACGGCTAAACGAATTTCAATCGGTATTGTGATTTCGAATCTGAAGAGGAGTTAATCAATTGGCAAAAATCGTGATCATTGGAGCGGGAAGTGGATTCGGCGGCAGATTGTCGGTAGACATTCTGGCGAGGGAACCTTTGAGAGATGCGACCATTGCGCTGTGCGACATCGACGAAACGCGCCTGTCTCAGGTTCAGGATTATGTAACCCGGGCAATGGCATCAACTTTTGATGTTTCGCGCTTGCATTCCGGGCAGAGAAGGCGCAAGAGTCGCTGAGCAATCACACCCTCAAGGGTGGCCGACAGCAAATAGGGTTCAATTTCCATATTCAGCAAACGGGGCACCACACCCGGTGCATCATTTGTGTGAAGTGTCGTTAGCACCAAGTGGCCGGTTAGGGCGGCCCGAACAGTGGCTTCCGCAGTTTCAGGATCTCGCACTTCACCCACCATCATCACATCGGGATCGTGCCTCAGCATGGCGCGCAGACCATGGGCAAATGTCAATCCAATCTTGGGTTGAACTTGCATCTGCGTGATGCCATCAAGCTGATATTCAATCGGATCTTCAATCGTCAGGATTTTTCGGGTGCCGTCGTGAACGGCTTTTAAACAAGCGTACAAGGTTGTAGTTTTTCCGCTGCCTGTCGGCCCAGTCGCAAACAACACCCCGTGGGGTTTGGCAATGACACGCGCTAGTGCCAGGCGGTCTGCTTCAAGTAAACCCAGGCCTTCGATGCTGTGCATCGAATCTCGGGCGCTTAGAAAACGAATGTTGACCGCCTCGCCGTGGGGCGTGGGAACAATGGAAACACGCACATCGAGGTCACCTGCATCAACCCGTATCGTAAAACGCCCATCCTGGGGCAAGCGTCTTTCGGCAATATTGAGCCCTGCCAGAATTTTGATGCGCGATACAATTGCCTCGTGGAGGTGGATAATTTCGGGGGGGCACGCGCTGATTATAGAGCACACCGTCGATGCGGTACCTTAGCCGAATTACACCGATGCCAGGTTCGAGATGCACATCCGTGGTTCTGGAACGAGAGGCCTCCGAAAGAATCTGGTTGACCAGATGCGAGACCGATGCCTCGCCGGATAGATCATCTACGACCTCGGCCTGAGAAACCTGTCTTGCATCCCTGGGCTCAACCGACATATCCTCAACGGTATCTGCGCCGATACCATAGCACCGCTGAAGGGCATTCCGAATTTCACCATCCTGGGCAAGTTTGGGAATGATCGGCAAACCGACAAGTGCCTTCAAATTGTCCAATGTGCGCAAGTCCAGTGGATCTGCAATGGCGACCTCGAGTGCACCATTGTTCCTTTCAAGGGGCAAACAATGATAGTGATGGGCAATAGGAGCAGAAAGCAGCTCCTTTAGATCTTCCGGTACCTCAGTGCCACGCAAACGCACATAAGGCACACCCATCTGTTCGGACAGGGCGTCTTAGATCTGATGCCGTGTCACATAACTCTGCTCAACCAGGATTTCGCCCAATTTCTGGCCAGACACACGCTGTTGTTTCAACGCGCCGTCCAGCTGATCGGGTGAGAGGCCTGCCTGCCGTATCAAGATTTGCCCAAGTGCCGGCGCTGCATCTGATGGCATATGTATATCCATTTGGGAAATTGTATCTGAATGCGAGAGACCCATTAATAGCACAAAAGTGCCAAATTATAAAGAAGTTCCTTCCTCCAATCATAAATCAGCCACCATGGTAGGATGACTACCTTCCTATCACCATCCTGGGACGGCAGATCTCTCCCCCCAGGCAGTGAGTGGGAACCTGAAGGTTCCATGCGCCACACCGTTGTAACAGCACCGATTGAAAAAGGAACTGGAGCTTACTTCTTGAACTGCTTCAAGTGGGTGGCCGTAGGCCGATCCTTCGGAGGGATACCATCCCTCTCTAATCAAAACGCCCGGGGTTCGCAATCTCAGGCAGAAAGAAGGATTGTGAGGTGTTGCATACAGAAGGTAAGGTGGATCAGAAACCCTTTACGCGAACCTGGTGGCACCCTCGTACGCACGATATAGTACTGTACTATTCAGCGCATGTCAACTATCCGAGGGACAGGACAGGATAACCGCCCAAAATCAGAAAAAGAGGCCTACACAAAGCATTCGGAGGCCTCTTTTGGGAGCAACAATATTCGATCAGTTAAAATTCTTCCTCCGGTCCCCCCAAAACCTTAGTGCCCTGGGCCTCAGAAATCCTCCAGCCTGAGATCTTCAGTAGACCTAAGGCCTCCTGTGAGTGACTGGAAACAATCAGGTTACCACCTGGCTTCCGACCCTCCCAACTTGCTATCCCTCCAAATACAACGTATCTTTTGTCCTGAAGTGGAAACCTGGGTGGGCTGAAGTGAGGCCAGAACGCGTGACCAACTTCGAAACAAAACACGGAATTCAGCAAAGGATATCGGCATAAAGGACCGTCAGGGATGAACTTCACTCAGCATGCCCTGGACAAACTAGAACGCTACGGCATAGATCCTGAAAGAATCCTCGAAGCAAGTAAAGACGCTCTGCATAATCTGCACGACACTCAGGAGAAATCCCAAATCAAGATCATCAATTACCGAGGGGTTCTTCTGGCCCTGGTCATTGATCCGGAATCCCAGAACTTGGTCACAGTTTACCGTACAGATGATAGAACAATAGAAAACCGAAGAAAGGGTGGAAGATGGACCTGACCTTGAACGCCGACCTATTCGACAAGAAGATCGATCCGGAAAATGGCAGCATTCTATTCTTTAGAAAAGATCGAAGAGGGATCCCGGACAAGGTGATCGAGGGCGATGGATTCACGGTTGAAATCAAGGACGAGCAACTCTTTCTCATTGACATCTTCAACCCGGAAAAGGTCTTCGGTGCCTTGCTGAAAGGGATTGGTTTGGAGGAAACAGCATAGGCCCCCTTTCCTGCTGTTAGTCTTCGATTGGGCCACTCGATTGGTAACAGGCGTCTTAGGTGTTATTGGGAATAAAAAGAAGGACTTACGCTCAAGCGCGTAGGTCCTTCTTTTACTTTTGCGCCTATCCTGCTGTCTCTGGTGGGAGACCATGCAACACTGAGGCAGGAGTTTTCGCCCCTACACCCTGGTCCCCTGCGCCTGGAAGATCGCCCAGTCCACGATCTTGAGCACATCTGCCAGTTGGAAAGGCTTTCGAAGACAGTAGGACGCCCCCAATTCGAGGATGCCCTCGCAGGCCATTGAAAACGTAGCGAACCCGGTTATGAGAATCACCTTTGCCACTGGAGAAGATTCCTTCACGGACTGCAGCACATGCAAACCGGAGAGATACTGCCCACGAACCGCCAGAGGGTTCACGAGTCGCACATCTACAAGCGCGATATCTACAGGGTTTCGTTTGGCGAACCCTATGGAATCTTCTGCCGATGAGAACACCTGGATCCCATCCTCCGGATATCCGGTATGAACCAATCCCCCCTTCAGCATATCCGCAATGCTGGTATCATCATCCACAATCATCAACTGCGGTGTCCGAAAGTGTTCCGGTACTGCTGGATCTGGGGACCTCGGCAGGGTCTCGATGAGCCCTAACAAGGACAGAATGGCTTCCAGATCCTGGTACTGACGCGGATGGATCTCCGGTCTTCCCCTCGCCTGTTGGTAGCACTGAAGACTTAATGTGTGAGGCATTTTGCCTCCGCTAAAAGATTGATTCGGGCAGAATAGGTGGAATTGATCTTTGCACCTAGATAGAGCATGTCGCATTATGCGTCCAATGTCAACGCCCCATTTTGGGCAGAATCTGAATAATGTGGGCTTATCGGCTCAAAAGTCTTGCAAGGAGAACCCTGAGTGTAATTATTCTCTACGGTGGACACCTGAGCTCAAATTCTCGAGGGTCCTCAAGGTTGAATTCTGTGCGTATTGGCTAAATTCGGACTTCAAAACTCCCGCGAACCTGAAAGGGGAAATGGCATGAATCAAAAAGACACTGGTTACAGGGGAATCTGGTACTACAACCAGGCCTCTAACGACGAATACGTTTACAAATACAGCGGCGGACTCGGTACCTACTGTGCGAAACACCGTCCCTTTGCAGTCTATCGCCCGGAGGTCAACAAAACCTTTTTCTGTTATGGCGGAACGCCCGAAGGCGCACATCTGAATCACTCTGAGGAGGACTTGCAAGACGACGGAAAATTCTCCAGGGGGCGTGAAGGATTCCTCATCCACATGGTCTCCTGCTTCGATCACGAAACCGGCGAAGTCCCTCGCCCAACAATCCTTCTCGACAAAATGACGGCCGACGCCCACGACAACCCCATCATCTCCGTAGATGACGAAGGCTATGTGTGGATCTTCTCGACATCGCACGGGCGATACCGTCCCTCATATGTGCATCGAAGCACGCTGCCCTACAGTGTGGATGCCTTCGAAAAAGTCGACGTTACCAGACTTGAAAACGGGATTCGGACACCTATGGACAACTTCTCCTATATGCAGGCCTGGCACCTGCCTGGAAAAGGATTCATGAACTTTGTCACGCGGTACAAAGATCCAGTGGACCGCACGCTTTTCTTCACCACCAGTAAAAATGGCGTTGAATGGTCTGAATGGACACGATTGGCGGCTATCGGCAAGGGCCACTACCAGATCAGCATCCACTCCGAAACAAAATGCTGCACCGCCTTCAACCATCACCTGGATCCCGGGGGCGCCAACTGGCGAACAAACCTGTACTATCTCGAAACCACTGACTTTGGTGAATCCTTCCAAAGCGCCTCAGGAGAAAAAGTCGACCTGCCGCTGACCGAACCCGGGAACCCCGCGTTGATATACGACTATGAATCTGAAGATCTGAAAATATATCTGAAGGACATCAGGCTCGACTCAAGTGACCGGCCCGTCGTCATGTATCTGGTCAGCAAGGGTTATGAAGCAGGTCCCGAGAATGGCCCCAGAACGCTGACAACGGCCAGATGGACGGGAGAAGCTTGGGAGATCCATCCGGTTACCGAATCGGACAGCAACTATGATTCAGGATCGCTCTACCTTGAAACAGACGACACGTGGCGAATCATTGCCCCCACTGAAAGCGGGCCCCAACCCTTCAACCCCGGTGGCGAGATGGCCATGTGGATCACCCACGACAGGGGAAAATCCTGGCAAAAACTTAAAGACCTGACCGGGAACAGTCCCAGGAATCACACCTATGCCAGAAGTCCGGTGAATGCGGACCCCGGATTCTATGCGCTCTGGGCGGATGGCCACTGTCGGGAACCCTCCAAATCGCTCATATACTTCTGCGACAAGGAAGGCAACGTCTACCAATTGCCGGAAAACATGGACGGAGACTTCGCCAAACCAGAGCTCGTCAAAGTCGACTGAGATCCATCGCCACACAACGGCGCCTGCCTGCTTGGGCTGCGTGGGAGCAATAGAAAAAGGGCCATATTGGCCCCTGTAAGCAAAACGAGATCGGTGTCTTTTCGATAATGCAATCAATCATCCACAACCAGCTATCCAGCTA
>Ga0115002_10000514_pt1 | contig 54994 bp, 40 predicted proteins | sample ArcticOcean_MG_C_8_FD_89576 | JGI IMG/M metagenome (GOLD analysis project Ga0115002, IMG submission 89576) | Marine microbial communities from western Arctic Ocean - ArcticOcean_MG_CB11_86 | ecosystem: Environmental > Aquatic > Marine > Oceanic | place: Arctic Ocean: Canada Basin | collected... | reverse complement strand
GGAGGGTTTTGCGGGAAGGCGGGGGCGGGTTGGGGATTGTTGGAGGGGGTGGGGGGGGGGGCAGGTTGAGCGCGCAAGAGGCTACTGTATGGGGTGGTTTGCGAGTGGGGCAATAGCGGAAAGGGTTGTGCTAGGCCAACCGGGCGACCACTCGAGGGATCAGTTCGGCGAGGGTGGCTCCGCCGATGGCGGCCTGCTCGAGCACCATGTCGATGTCGACCGGGTGCAGTTCTTCGGGCAGCCCCATATCGGTGACGATCGAAAAGCCGAGCACTCGCATCGACATGTGGCGAGCCACCAGGCATTCGGGCACTGTCGACATGCCCACCAGGTCGGCTCCGAGTCGCCTGAGCATTCGGTATTCGGCCCGGGTCTCGAGATTCGGTCCGGGCACTGCGGCGAAGACACCCGACTTCAAGGACCATCCCAGTTCACTGGCCGATTCGGTGGCCAGTTCAATCAACGACATGTCGTAGGGGTCGCACATATCGGGGAACCGTGGTCCGAGACTGTCGTCGTTGGGGCCACGCAGCGGGTTGTCGCCCAGCAGGTTGATGTGATCGGAAATGGCCACGACGTCGGCCAACTCGAATTCCGGGTTCAACCCACCGGCCGCGTTTGTCAGCACGAGCGTGTCGGCGCCCAGGGATCGCATGACGCGGACCGGAAACGTCACGTCGGCCAACGAGTAGCCTTCGTAGAAATGAAACCGACCCTCCATCGCGATCAGCGGGACGCCACCGAGTGTGCCGCAGACGAGTCGGCCGGCGTGCGAGGGGGCGGTTGAAATGGGGAAATGGGGGATGTCCTGGTAGGCGAAGGTGGCCGATGTCTCGATCTGCTCGGCAACCGATCCCAGCCCGGTGCCCAGCACCAGTCCGACGGCCGGAGCGGTGGCCCAACCGGCCGAAATCACACCACAGGCTTCGTCAATCCGATCTCGCAAGTCGCTCATTCATAGCCCCATCACAAATGACTGACATCGTGCCGGTCGCGTCATCCGTATCTGGTTCGCTCGAGCCGGCCCGAGTGTAACGTAACAGCCGTCTTCGTCGTCGTCTTCGTCGTCGAAGTCGCTCTCCTCGTCGCCGTCGCCGTCGCCGTCGTCGTCAAAGCTCTCCTCTTCCTCCTCCTCTTCCTCGTCCTCGAAGCCCTCGTCTTCGTCGTCGTCTTCTTCGTCGAGTTTGTTTTCGTCGACACTCTGTTCGTCGACGATCACGTCATCGTCTGTCGCCAGCCGGGCGGAATCGCCCAGGCTTGTGCTTTCGGACCAAGGATCGAGTCTGGTCTGCCACAACATGTTCCGGCTCCGAATTCCGATTCTGTTGAATACGTGTGGGTGTTGCGAGGAGTCCTGTTGTGCTTGTGCGTCGATTCACAATGAATGTCGGCTTGCGGATTTCAATGCCCAACTGATTATTCAACAGACTCTCGCTTGTCAAGTACCGGATCGGATCGAGTTGCGAGGATGTGGTGAGTCGCTCTTGAACGGTCGCGGTCGGCTGTGCTATATGCCCAGCGACACAATCTTCAGGGCTGCCGCCCACCAATCGACTCATGGCCACTAGCGAATCGGGATCCGAGTTGACCGAGTCTGGCGCAGTGGATCAGTCTGCCGCGGGCCAATCGGCGGCGAGCGTGTCGGACTCGATCGGGTCGCACAGTGGCCGGAGCGGGCAGATTCGGGCGACTCGAGGCGAATCGGTTCGCAGATGGTGGTCAGTGGTGGGTGTGCTGGCGGCATTCTTGATCGTATTGGCTGTCATGGTGGTGGTGTTCGATTCTGACGACGCGGCAGTTCGAGCCGAGTTACGGCGACGAGCCGTTTCGGAACTGGAGTTGCAGGGAGTGGGACTCGAACCGGTCCGTCCGGACCAGCATGCTGGGGACGACGCGTATGAATTCGAGGCCACTTTGGTGACGTTGTCCGACGAGCATCTCGACAACGGAGTCGTCGCCACAAGACTACTCGAGCATCTCGACGCACTTGGTCCACAGGTCGTCTCGGTGGCTCAGACCGAGATCTCGGAGCGGGGGATTGGCGAGGTGGTTGCGCGAGATGAGATGTGGGGATTGAGTTTATTGGGGACGGGGATCGATGACGGGTCGTTGAGTGTTCTGGAGGGTAGGGGTCGGCTGAGGCTATTGTCGTTGGAGCGGACTGCGGTGTCGGATCCGGGGCTGGTTCATCTGAGTCAACTTACGGGGTTGCGGCATTTGTATTTGACCGGGACCCGAGTCACCGGCGACGGTCTCGGTCAACTCACCCACCTCACGCGACTGGAATCTCTCAAGCTCGGAGGCACCGACATCGGAGACCTTGGGCTGGTGCCTTTGGCTCGATTGCCACGTCTGAAGTATTTGACGCTGGATCGAACGCGTATCACCGACGCGGGAGTCCCGGTCCTGGCAGAAATCCGGTCCTTGGAGTATCTCGACCTGCACGCCACGTGGGTCACCGTCGAGGGGATCCGGATTCTTCGTGACGCATTGCCCGAGTGTCGGATTGAACACTGAACGCCGCGTGGCGGATTGGACGTGACGATGAAGTTACTGGATCGACTGGAACGACGTTTCGGTCGCTTTGCGATCCCCAACATCGCGTTGTTGATCGTGATGGGGCAGGGGATGTTGTTGTTGTTGAGTTGGTTGGACGCGGCTCCGAACGGTGGCGACGGTTTGATTGCGGAGTGGCAGCTGCAGGGCAGCCGGGTGTTGGACGGGCAGTGGTGGCGGTTGGTGACATTCGTGTGTGTCCCGCCGGGCACTGGGATCTTTGTCCTTTTTGCGTTGTATCTGTTCCTAATCATGGGCGGTGCGTTGGAGAGTCAATGGGGGGCGTTTCGGTTCAACGTTTACCTGTTGCTGGGCTGGATCGCCTCGGTCGCCGCGGCGTTTGTTGCTCCGGACGAGCCCGCCAGCGTGGGCTATTTGGGCAGCAGTGTGTTCCTGGCATTTGCCTGGTTGTTTCCCGATTTCAAGCTGTACCTGATGTTCGTGCTGCCGGTACCGATCAAGTACCTGGCCTGGATCACATGGCTGGTCTACGGCATCAAGCTGGTGTCGGGCGAACCGATCGAGCAGTTGTTGGTCTTGGCGGCGACGATGAACTTTGTGGTGTTTTTTGGTTCGGAGATCGTGTTGAAGGTGAAGTCAGGTCGGCGTCGGCAGCAGTCGCGCCGGCAGGCCGCGGTGGCCGCGGTGACGGCGTTTCATACCTGCAGCCATTGCGGTCTGACCGACAAGGACGACGTGTATATGCTCTTCCAGTTCTGTTCGAAGTGTGATGGCGACCACGAGTACTGCGAGGATCACCTGAGGGACCACGAGCACTTGGTGGACGGGTAGCCGGGTTGGCAGCCGGCTAGGCAGGGCAGGTCGACTAGTTGTCGAAGTAGTCATCGGCGAAGAAGACGAGCACCGCGGCGACGGATTTCTTGCCACCATGGTTGCCGCAGCAATTCGACGCGCTGCCCCAGGCCGAACCTTTCTTACGAATCGTCCCGCTGCTTTCGATCGCTCCGATCGCGGATCCACTGCGTCGCAGTGTGCCACCGGCTTCGATTCGACCGATCGCGCTGCCACTGCGTCGGATCGTGCCATTGTTGTCGATCGAACCCACGGCCGAGCCATTCTTGCGGACGGTGCCGTTGGATTCGTATCGACCCACGGCTTTGCCTTTGATGCGGATGGTTCCGTTATCGTCGATCCGGGCCCACGCCGAACCGCTCTTGCGGATCACGATTTCGCCGACGGCGTCGGCTGCCAGGAGGCTCAGAAGCAGAGTGCACAGCAGTGTCAGTCGGGACGCTCTCATGACGATTGGCCTGGTGTTGTGAAAGGAACTGGACATGGGCCCGATGTCGGCTGGTGCAGAGTTGTGCAAGCGGCGTGCCAGAGCGGCGGGACGTACACTGAGCGTGGAGCGGTGTGGTGCGTGTGTCGTTTCGATGACAGGTGTGTTCGAAGCGGGACACATCGGGAGTCAGCGGTTATTGCGATTGAGTGGAATTGGGTGTTGAGAGCGGGTGTGTGATCAGCTGCCGGTCGTGCCCCGGTTCATCAACTCGATCACGGTGGCGCGGTCGTCTGGAGAGGGCAGTCCGTAGCTGGGTTCGTAGCCGAAGAGTTGTGGGACGGTGGCTGATCCGAAGTGTCCGTCGAGGATTTCGAGGTGTTCGGAGGTGATCAGTGCCGGGTGAACGACTCCACAGGCTCTCGACAGAGCGAGCACTTCCTTGCGGAGTGTGGTGACGTAATTTGCGAGTCGGTCGGCCTTGAGCATGGGGTCGAGTCCTCGGACGAGCCATCGGTTTTGCGTGGCGACTCCGGTCGGGCAATGGCCGTTGTGGCAGCGTTGAGCCTGGATACAGCCGATCGAGAGCATGGCTTCGCGTGCGACGGCGATCATGTCGCAGCCCAGGGCAAACGCGAACAGTGTCATTTCGGGGAACCCGAGTTTGGCGGAGCCCTGAAAGACGATGTGTTCGTGGAGTCCTCGTTCGGCAAACACGCGATAGACTCGACTCATGCCGATCTTGAACGGCAGTGCGACTCGGTCGGTGAAGACCAGCGGCCCGGCTCCGGTGCCACCTTCGCCTCCGTCGATCGTAATGAAGTCGAGTCCACGGCTGGTGGTATCGGTGAGTCTTGCGAGGTCGTGCCAGAGGTCCATTTCGCCGACGGCCGACTTGATTCCCACGGGCAAGCCTGTGGCTTCGGCAACCTGTTCGACGAAGTCGAGCATGCTGTCGGCGTCACTGAAGGCCGAGTGACCTGATGGGCTGATGCAGTCCTCGCCCATCGGGATGCCTCGGATCCTGGAGATTTCCGGGGTAATCTTCGCGGCGGGCAGGATGCCGCCCAAGCCGGGTTTGGCACCTTGCGACAGCTTGATCTCGATGGCTCGGATCGAGCGATGTTGTTGAGTGGTTTCGACCAGTCGGTCCATACTGAAGCGGCCCTGTTCGTCGCGGCAGCCGAAGTAGCCGGTGCCGATTTGCCAGATCAGGTCGCCTCCCTGGAGGTGATAGGTCGAAACGCCTCCTTCTCCGGTGTTGTGCAGGCAGCCGGCCAGGCAGCTGCCCGAGTTGAGTGCATGGATGGCGTTTCCGCTGAGTGACCCGAAGCTCATGGCCGAGACGTTGATAATCGACGGAGGCCGAAAGGCTCGGCGGCGGTTGCGGTAGCCTCCGAGGATCTTGGCGACCGGGATGGTGTGCAACGGGTCGTAGTCCGGATCGCTCTGGCTGGGGCTGCGGATCGGGAAGGCCGTGTGCTTGATGATCAGGTAGTTGCTCGAGTGTTCGAGGTCGCTGTCGGTACCGAATCCGAAGTAGTTGTCCTGTTTCTTGGACGAGGCATAGACCCAGCGGCGTTGGTCTCGGTTGAAGGGCAGTTCCTCGTCGTTGCTGGTGACGATGTACTGACGCAACTCGGGGCCGATCGCTTCGAGCAGGTAGCGGAAGTGGCCGATGATGGGGAAATTGCGAAGGATCGCGTGTCGGCGTTGAATGAGATCGTGAGCGACGACGAGCAGCAGCAAGCCGCCGCCGACGGCCAATGTCCAGTACAGCAACAACATGACAGTGCTCCCGCAGTTCAGCTGGCTCGATCACCCTTGCTGACCAGTATTGACCTGGTGCGAGCCGGTCGCAAGTGGTGGACGGGTGGCGCTTGACGGAGGGTGCTGGATGAGTTGAGATGTCGTTGTGCCGCGGAGGGGCGGATTAGGCTGTTTGGACGATTTCCACGAGGTGACGTGATGCTCTTGGTCCTGGGTTTGGCTGTCGCTGTCTTGGCTCTGGCGGTCGCGATTGGGCAGATGCAAGGCAGCAATCCGGCGTTCTGCAAGGGAGCGGCCGGCTGGGTGCTATCAGTTGCCATGGTCGTCGGTGCCGTCGCTCTGATCGTCGTCGGGCAGGCTCAGGAGACCGAAGACCGTCGTGCGAAGGCTGAAGCCGAAAAGGACATGGTGGCGCGATTGGAAAAGGAAGCGGCCGCGGTTGTCGCGACGGAAGGCGGGATGGGTGGCGGGATGGGCGGTGCGATGGGTGGTGCCGCGGCGAGTAAGAAAGGTGGACGCAAGGGCGCGAAGGGTGGCAAGAAGGGTGGCAAGAAGGGTGGCAAGAAGGGTGGCTGGGGACGTCGCAGCTCCGGGCCGGTTGTGCCATTGACTCCCGAGCGTGAAAAACTGATCGGGGACCTGCGGAAGGCCGGAGCGACTCTGCAGACTCGGGGCGGGCAAGTGACTCAATTGATGCTCAAGGGGTCTGGAATCACTGCCACCCAGTTGGCCTTGCTCGAAGGACTCACCGGCACCCGCTCCCTGATGCTCTCGGTGCCCAAGGTCTCGGCCGCAGAACTCGCTCCGCTGGCCAGCATGACGGGTCTCACGGAACTCGATCTGACCGGGACCCGAATTACCGATCAGGCTTTGGTGCATCTGGCCGGAATGACCAAGCTCACCACTCTGACTCTTGCCAATCAACCGATCACCGACAAGGGCACGATTGTGCTGGCCAAGCTGACCGCACTCAGGACACTCGACCTGACCAACACTCCGCTGACCGACACGGGCGTGGCCCGCCTGTCCGGACTCAAGTCGCTCACGAGGCTGGTTCTCTCTCAGACCCAGGTCGGTGACGACGGAATCGGTGCCTTGGTCGGGATCGCCGGTTTGAAGCAGTTGGGACTGTCCAATACGAGGATCAGCGACAGCGTCGTCGATCACTTGTTGAAATTTCGCAATGCTGAAATCTTCTGGTTGACCCGAGGCCCCGGAGGTCTCAGCGACGCCGCGATCGGCCGGATTCGAGTCGATCTCAGGACCTGTGTGGTCCGTTTGTCGGCTGTGGCGGAGGAGCCCAAATCGACGGGCGGAGGCGGGGGCGAGGGCGAGTGAATCAGTCGTCGGTAGCGAGTTGCAGGGACAATTCGATTTCGGCAGCGACGGCGTCTTTGAGTTTTCTGAGTGCTCGGACCCACATCGTTCGGAGTGCGGCGGAGGATCGCTGCATGGTCTGGGCGATTTCTTCGAAGGTCCGGTCCTCGATGTGGCGTTGCACGAGCAGTTCCCGGTAGTTTTCGGGCAACCGTGCGAGTGCATCGGCCAGCAGCACGGCCCGTTCCTTGCGTACGGCGGCCAGTGACGGGCTGGTGATCGACGCTTCGAGCCAGCCTTCGAGGACCAAGCTGGGCCGCTCGCCATCATTGGGATTGGCAGCACCGGCAGCAGGTCGTTCGCGTCCGGCGTCGCGTCGAGCGGCTCCAAGGTGTCGATCGACCTGGCGCAACACTTCCCGCTCGGCAATCCGTCTCAACCACGCCTCGAACGCCGTCTGGTCCATCCCTTCGAAGGTTTCGATGTGATCGGCCACCCGCAGCAGCACGTCCTGGACGATATCCGAGCTATCGACGCGAGCGGCCATTCGACCGCCTCGGAATCGGGCCCGAACCATTAGCGAGATGAAGTGCCGGTACCGTCCCAGAAGCTGATCGAGCGCCTCGGTCTGGCCGCTTCGCGCCCGGGCAACCAGGGAATCCAGGGGTGGGCGATCCGGACTCATCGTGTGTCCTGTCAACGAGTTCCGTCGATTTGAAGGATTGGATGTTGAGAAAGATGAAAAATAAACGCTTGATCGCGTCACACACCCGGTTGTTTTCCGTTCCTAGATTGTAGAGTGGGGCCAACCCGCAACAAACCGACGATAGCAAGTCGGCTTGTCCAATCCGGAAGAGTGGAATGGAAGGATTAGAATCATGTCAATGATCACCACACACATCAGTTACCTGGTCATCAGCGTCGCGCTCACGATCTGGGTCGCTCGGACCCTGAGAAAGCACGGGATGATCTACTTGTCGGACAAGATGGATTCGAAGCCCGAGGTGGCCGAATCGTTTAGCAACCTTTTGATTGTCGGGTTCTATCTTGTGAACTTGGGATTCGAGAGTTTGGCGTTGAAGTACGGGGGAGCTGCCGAGGACACTGTGTCGGCCATCGAGTTGTTGAGCACGAAGATTGGATTCGTGTTGTTGTGCCTGGGGGCGATGCACTTCCTGACCGTGATGGTTCTGGCCAAGACGCGTCGTTCGGCCTCCGTACCGCCGCCGACCGCACCGTCCTACCTTCGCTAGGAATCGGGGATCCACGGTCCGGTTCCGGTGGTTCCGACCCGATCGCGAGATCGGGCGGTCCGCTGGGGTAGGCAGGGAAAGGAGCCAGGACAATGTCACCGATACCGATGGTGATCACCTACGCCTTGTATCTTGTCTTTTCCTTGGGCATCACCTTCTGGGTGGGGCACACCTTGTTCACCAACGGCCGAGTGTTCTTGATTGAGATTTTCGAAGGGGACGAGTTGCTGGCCGATTCGGCGAATCGGTTGATGATTGTCGGCTACTACCTGGTCAACGCCGCGTTTGTGACCTTGACGCTCAAGACGGCCGAGCGAGCCACCGACGTGGTGAGCGCCATCGAAATACTCAGCAGCAAGGTCGGCCTGGTGATGTTGGTCCTGGGCCTTTGGCACTTCGCCAACATGTTGGCCTTCAGCTGTGTCCGCCGCTACGACATTCTCAAGCGTTTTCGTCTTACCTGAGCCGAGCTTCAGGCGGCGGTGAATTCGACGAAGGTGAAGGCGAAGTGGATGATCAGGACCAGGAGAGTGGACCGAAGAATCGTGCGAGTGACTGCGTTGCTGACATCGTGGCTGGAGTTCTTGGGCGGCATGCCCTGCCGGTAGGCGATCAGGCCGACGGCCAGTCCACAGCACAGGCATCGTGCCAACACCCACGCGGTGCCGTGCCAGAGCCTGCCGTCGCCGAGTAAGTCCCAGTGAAAGTGTTGGTGCCAGAAGTCGGGTCCGAGTTCGGGGAAGCGGGCCGAGAAGACCACGAGGCTACTCCAGCGTGCGGCGGCGAAGGCGACGGCGACCAGCAGTGGAGTGCCGACCAGGAAAGCCCACAGCGTACCGGTCAGCAGGTAGCGATCGGGCCGGACTCCGAACGATTTCAACGCATCCAGCTGCCTTCCATAGGCTTTGCCTGCGATGTCCGAGGCAACCGCGGCTCCACAGCGTGCGGCGATCAACAGGGTGGCCAGGACGGGCACCAGTACGCGGTAGAGGGTGAACCCGATCGCGTGCAGCAGGTTTTCTCGTAACAGCGGTTCGGTGTATCGCGAGTAGGGCAGGAAGTGGAAGGTGAAGTGCGTGGCGACAAAGCCCAGGATCATGCCGGCGACGGCGACGTAGACCCAGGCCGACGGTCCGGCCACCAGCCGAAACGAGTGACCCAGAAACCGCAGGCCCCAGTGCTTCGACGGCCAGATGGGCAGCAGGGCCCAGGGGACTGCCAGCAACTGTTCGAGCACCCGCGACGTGCCGGCCATCAGGTTGCTCGCCGCGTTGATGCGTTGCCGGTCGGCCTGGTCTTTGGGAGCGTCATCCGAGTCTGCGGTCGGGATCGGGACCAGGAACTGGTCGGGGTTTGTCCATTGGTTGGCGGGGACTGCGACGAGCGATCGGGACTGCGGGTCGAGCAGGAACACGGCGTCGGCAATGTGTCGCAGTGCGTCGATGTCGTGGGTGACGATGATCGAGGTGCGTGGGTGAGTGGCGTGAGTCTGCTGGATCAGAGTTGCGACCTGGGCGGCAGTCTTGGAGTCGAGTCCGGAGGTGGGTTCGTCGTAGAGGATGCAGTCGGGGTCGGCGGCGAGTGTGCGGGCGATGGCCAGGCGTTGTTGTTGTCCTCCGCTGAGGTGTCGGGTGGGGACGGAGGTGGGGACTTTGAGTGTTTCCAGCAGGTCGCCACCGTGTTCTTGAAACAGCGGTTGCCGTCGTTGCCGGCCGTGGTCATTGGCAAAGCGAACGTTGTCCTGAGGAGTCAGTTCGTCGAACAGAGCGGAATTCTGGAACACGATTCCGATTCGTCTTGCGGCCGAGGCACGGGTCACCGAGAGGTTGTCGATCGTGATCGAACCGGCCAGGCGGACATTGTCGGGGTCGTCTGAAGGGAGGCCGGCGAGGGCTCTCAGCAGTTGGGACTTGCCCGATCCACTGACACCGACGATCAGTACGATGCCGCCGGCGGGGAGATCGATAGTGACATCACTGAGCAACGTGTGTTGACCGGCTTCGAGCGTGACGTTTTGCAGTGACAGGCGGGCTCCGGTGGACACGTTGTCCGAACCGCCATCAGGTGATTCGGGCGATGGGATCGAGTCGCCTGTCTTGGGAAGCGGTTCGGAGTGGATCGTGGTCACTGGCCGAGATCCGTTTCAAGGGAAGGAGAGTTGTGAGTTGGCCGAGTGTCGGAGTGGTCGACTCGGGCCACGACCGGCCGCCCGGCCTGGCGATAGCCTCGAACGACCGTCAGCACAAGCGGAGTGCGTGTCGAGAGTGGGCGTGCGGGTGGGGAGTTTGAATCGGCCTGTGATTCGAGCACCAGCCATCGGCGGTCTTTTTCGAGCACCTGGTTGCGGAGCACTGCGGCGAATTCGGGGGTGATCCCCTGTTCGGGGGTCCCGATCAGCAGGGCTCCGATGCGTCTGACGGTCGGTTCGAATTTTTGTGAAGCTTGTGCGAGAAGTTGTCGGGCTTCGGGTCCGGTCCAGGTCGTTTCGAGGGCTTGACGGAACCTGGGGTTGTCGACGGACGTCTGTCGCACGATCCGCCATAGCAGGCTTCGAAGTTCCGGATCATCGAGCAGTTTCGAGCCACTTTGGCGAGCGGCCTGTTGGACGCGGGGGTTGGCCGCCGAGTCGCGGATGATTTGTTCGACGACTCGGACGATTTCGTCCGAGTGTTTCTCGAGTACGGGAAGGGCTTCGCGGTCGACAAAACGATGGAATTCGTTGCGGAACATCCGTTTGTTGGGTAGCAACGGCGTCTTGTCGTAGACATACCGCCAGGTGAATCGCCACAACGAGACTCGCTTCCAGAGTTCGCCACCAATCCGGTTGACGGTTGGTTCGGCCCGTCGCCTGACGATGGGCCAGATCTCGCGGCGAACCAGGGGCAGCAGTTGGTCGTGGACCAGTTCGCGTTGGTATCGGCGTCCGATGCGGTCGATGTCGTTCCGGTTCGCTCGAATCACTGCGGGCAATTCGGCTTCGACGATTGCCAGCGATTCGTCGAGCGAGGATTCGACCAGTGGCTTGAGGGCTTCGAGCAGTTCCTGCTGGTGAGCGGCGACGGCCTGTTGGATTTCGGTGGCGACCTGCTGTCGCTTGGCATCGGGCAGAAGAGTGGAAACGATCCAGGCCATCGAGTCGGGAGTCGAGTACCAGGCCAGTTGGTCTGAGTGATCCGGGAGTGGTGTTCGTGCGTACAGGATGGCCATTACTGACGGTTGGCTGCTAGCCCGCTGGATCTCGCCGATCTGTTCGAGTCGTCCGTCGTCGGTGACCGTGAAGATGGGGTCGCCGCGGCGGATGTCGAGTGACGGGTCGATGTCGAGTGGCACACAGCGACGACTTCCGGTGGCATACTGCAACAGTTGCGGGGCCACACGTTGGCCGAGGTCGCCACCGATGTGGCTAGTGATCAGCCAGCAGACGGATCCCAGAGCGCCGCTCCAGACCAGCAGTCCCACGAGGATTCTTAGCCGCCGGCGCATGACATTCCCTTTCGGATCTTCGTCTATTTACCGGGACGGATCGCATCTGGGTGTTCGCCGAGCGGTCGGGTTTCTTGTGGTGTTGTTGGGTTTTTGTGTGGGTTTTGTTGTAGGGATCAGTTTTCGGCGAAGCGATCGACGGCGAAGCGGTCGATGGGGCGATTGGTGTGGTTGTCGAGTACGAGGTCGGCGAGGATGTCTCCGACCTGGATCGAGAACTTGAATCCGTGTCCGGAAAAGCCGCCGGCCAAGACCACTCGTTCGTTGCCCGGATGGATTCCGATCAGGAAGTCGTGGTCGGGAGTGTTGGTGTACAGGCAGACTTCACCTCGACCGTCTTTCCCGACCAGTCCCGGTTGCCAGCGTTCGACCCAGTCGTAGAGCCGACGGATTCCGGCGTCGTCGACCGAGGGGTCGACGGAATCGGGATTGACAGTGTGATGGGATCGGTCGGCGGCGACCTTGATCGTGAGTCCATCGAGTGAGGGGAACCCGTAGTTGGTGGTGTCGTATTCACAGAAGCAGGGAAGTGTGTCGAGCATGACACGGGCCGGTTGGCTGACCGGCAAGTAGATCTTTTCTTCTCGAGTGACTTCCAGTTGCCAGTTGAGGTCCGGTGTCAGTCGGTCCAGCCAAGGGCCAGCGGTGACGACAACGTGTGGCGCGACAAACGTTTCGTCTTGAGTCGTGACCAAAATTCCGCCGGTGATGCTCTCGATGGATTCGACACGGCACTCGTGTCGTCGTTCGGCTTGGTGTGCTTGGGCCTGAAGGGCCAGAGTCTGGAGCACTCGGTCGGCTCGCAGGAATCCATTTTCCGGGGCGAAGACTGCGTGTTGTTGGTCGGTCAGTTGGAACGTGGGGAACCGTGTGGCGACGCCGTGTCGGTCGAGTCGTTGGTGTGGGAGGTTGGCTGATGCGAGCATGTCGAGTGTGCTAAGAAAGCGTTCGTTGTCGAGGCTGGCGAAGACGAGTAGCCCGCACAATTCGAGCAATTCGGCACCGGATTCGGCTTCCAGTTCTCGCCACATCCCGAGCGACTCGCGTGCCAGTTCGACATAAAGTGGGTCGTCATAGCTGGTACGAAAGACTCGCGACAGGCCGTGCGAGCTGCCGTGGGTGTGGCCCGTTGGGAACTGTTCGAGTCCGATGACGCGGGCACCTCGACGTGCGAGGTGGTAGAGGGCCGAGGAGCCCATGGCCCCGAGTCCGACGACGATGCAGTCCCAGGTGGTGGTGGTGGTGGTGATGGTGCGTCTCCGTTTTGTGTCTGGCGAGTGGATTGGGAGTTGCGGGACGGTCCGGGATTCGTGGCGTTGGCACGATGACCGGTAGTTTGCAGAGTTGCAATTGGCTACCGGCTGGAAGTTTGAGTGTGAGTGGCTTGGCAGGGTCGTTCGAGTCGATCATGCTGCCATTTGGGTTCTCTGTTTTGGGAGCATTCGCCGGTGGCTCTTTCCAACAATTCCACGCACCGCAAGATCACCTTCTGTGCGTTGTATTTTGCCCAAGGGATTCCCTGGGGCTTCATGTTGCTGACGTTGCCGTCGTATTTGTTGAATAATCACGGCGAGCATTTCGGCGACGACGAGATTGGCCGCTTGAAGGCGATCATCCTGATCCCGTGGTCGTTCAAGTTGATCTGGGCTCCGATCATGGACAGTTTCACGATCCGCAGCATGGGTCGGAGGCGGTCGTGGATCATCGGGGCTGAGTTGATGATGGCGGTGACGCTGTTGGGGATGATCGGGTTGGGCGATCTCTCGGGACAGCTCAGCATGCTGTTGTTCATGTATTTCCTGCACAATTGTTTCGCATCGCTACAGGATGTGTGCACCGACGCGATGGCTGTGGATCTGTTGCCGCCCGAGGAGCAGGGCCAGTTGAACGGGATGATGTGGGGCAGCAAGCTGGTAGGCAAGGTGGGTGGCGCGTGGGCATTGTCGTACGTGATCAACTGGGGTGGAATCTCGGCGTGTGTCTGGGTCCAGGTGGCCCTGCTGGCGGTTGTGTTGATCGTACCGCTGGTTTTCCTGGAACGGCCAGGCGAACGTCGGCTGCCGTGGTCTGTGGGATCGGCCCAGGGTGACAACATCTCGAATGTTCGCAGCCCGTTGACAGCGATTGTCGAGACGATCAGGGCGATCAGCGTGCCGACGTTGGCTGTTTACGTGGTTTTCACTCTGGTCGTGTTGTTGGGTTCGGGGATCAACGAAGTTGTTGTCAACACGCTGTACATCAAGCGTCTGGGCTGGAGCGACATCGGTTTCACCGCAGCCAGCGGCTACACTCTTCCGTTCATCATTACTGCGACATTCTTGGGCGGCATGTTGGCTGACCGTTTCGGGCGTCGTCTGATCCTGTGTGTAGGCTTCGGAGGTTTTTCTGTGTCGGCCATCGTGTTCGCGATGTGTCCGCAGCTGTGGCATGAGTACTCGTTCACGTTGTCGTACGTGCTGGCTTTCGAGACTCTGACCGCGATCGGGTCGGTTGGATTCCTGTCGATGGCGATGCGGATCAGTTGGTCGGCTGCGGCTGCCACCGTCTTCACCGTTTACATGACGCTCAGCAATGTCTCGCATGTCGTCGGCAACTGGTTGGCCGGGCCGGTACGGCGGGTGATGACCGAGTACGCGGAGTCGAGTGGTTTGTCTGGAGTCGAGGCCGACATGATGTCTTATCAGCTGACGATCGGATTGGCCGGAGCGATCACGTTGCCCGTTCTGTTATTGTTGCTCGGCGTGAAGACGAGTGAAGTCGATGCAGCGGCAGCGTTAGAGGCCGGCGACGCTTCGGCGTGAACGAGGCGGTCGGCAGGCGAGGGTGGTGGCGACGTAGACGGTGGTCGAGACGATCAGCCCGACGTAGACCTCGTGAAAGCTGGTCCAGCCGGATCGTTTGGCGAGCCACCAGGCGACGACGACCAGTCCGCCCGAGCCCATGGCGGCGATCGCCGCGGTCGCGGTGGGTCGCGTCCAGTAGAGGCCCAGGACCAGGGGGGAGAGGAAGCAGGCGGCGTAGAGTGATCCGGAGAACGACGTGGTTTCTACGATGTCGGCGAACGGGTTCAGTGCGACGAGCATGGCGACGAGCGAGATGATCACGACGCAGATTCGGGTGCGTCCGATGGCTCGAGGGTCGTCGTCGGCCAGCAGTGTCAGGTCGCGGGTGATCGCGCTGGCGGTGACCAGCAGCACCGAATCGAGCGACGACATGGCGGCTGCCAGCAGCACCAGCAGGAAAAAGCTGCTGGCAACCGGGCCGAGAATTTCGGCATCAGCCAGAAGGTAGGGCATCAACAGGTCGGTGTCGGCGGTGATCCTGGCGGTCATGTCGGCCGGGACAAGCGTCCGGGCCAGTGCCCCGATCGGCAGCAGGCAGAAGTAGGTCACGGTGATCAGGATGGGAGCGACGATGCGGGCGGTCTTGAGGGCCCGTTCGTCTTTGAGTCCGTAGATTCGCGATATTTGTCGAGGGTCAACCAGCATTTTCAGGCCGCCGGCCAAGCCGATGCCGAGGATGACCAGGATCGGAGTCGGCCCATCCCACGAGACCAGCCGCGGGTCGATCGTTTCCAGTTCCGAGACCATCGCTCCCAGGCCACCTCCACTGGTGAGCACGGCCAGCAGGATCACCACGGCCCCGACGATCATCAGTACGCCTTGAACGGCGTCAGTCAGCACGACCGAACGGAATCCTCCCTGGATCGTGTAGGTGGTCACGACGAGGCAGACGGCGACGGCCGAGGCGGTGTAATTGAGGCCGAGGAATCCCGAGAGTGCGACGGCGGACCCCTTGTAGACGGCGACCAGGAAGAGTCCGGAAGCGAGCAGGATCACGATGGCGCTCAGCCGTCTGACGACCAGTGACTGGTAGCGGGTGCCCAGGAAGTCGGCCACAGTCAGCGACCGGTACTCACTGGCGCGACGATAAAACCGGGGTGCGACGACCTGCCAGCTGAGCCAGCACAGCGGACCGTAGATTCCGATCTTCAGCCACCAGGCCAGGCCCGCCTCCCAACTTTCGCCCGCGTGCCCGATGAAACTGTTGGTACTGACAAATGTGGCGTAGAACGAAAGGGCAATGACGAAGCCGCCGAGGCTTCGGCCGGCGACGAGGTAGTCGGCCAGCGAGTGAATTCGCCGGGATCCTTCACGTCCATGGTGCACCAGCAGCAGCAGGTACACGGCAATCAGTATCAATCGAAACCAGAGCATCCCACCAACGGACTCACAACGGCCACAGTTGTCAACCCGGTCGCGACAGTCCCTGGAAGCTGATGGCGGTGATCACGATTCTCTGCGTGGCAGGTGGTTGTGGCCAGTTGGACTGGCTGCGGTGTTGGCGGCCGCAGCCGTTGTTGTGTCCATCCTGGTGTCGGGCGAAGTCTGAAACCCGGGGGCACCCCGACGGTTGGCTCGTGCCCGGCCGACGTGTCACAATGCAGGTCTCGCAGTCCACGATTCCGGAGACCGACCTGATGCGTTGTTTTGTGCTGCTGTGTTTTGCTGTGTTGTCGCTGGCGGCTTCGTCAGAGGCCGCAGCCCCAGTGGCGATTGGTTCGAGACTCGAGCCATTCATCGACCGTCACCTGATCGAATCGTTCTCCGGCAACGCCGAACTGGTGATGCATCGTCCGAAGGCTGCCGAGGTTGTGTTGGTGACCGACAAGCCGTGGGAGGGCAATACGTCGGCCTACTACACGGTGTTTCGGGACGACGATCGGCTGAGAATGTACTACCGGGGTTCTCATGCCGATTCGAACATGAAGGGGACGCACCGCCAGGTGACCTGCTACGCCGAGAGCCGCGACGGGATTCACTGGACGAAGCCCGAACTCGGGCTATTCGAGTTCGAGGGGTCCCGGAAGAACAACATTGTCTGGGACGGAATCGGGACTCACTGCTTTTCGGTCTTCAAGGATCGCAATCCGAAGTGTCGCCCCGAGGCTCGTTACAAGGCCATTTCGCGAGGCCGACCTCGGGGCAAGCGGGGGCTGTACATCTTTGAATCGCCCGATGCGATTCATTGGAAGTTGATGGCCGACGTTCCGGTGATTACCGAGGGCGCGTTCGACTCACAAAACCTGGCCTTCTTCGATCCTCATGTCGGTCTCTACCGTGCCTACCACCGCAGTTTCGTCGATGGAGTGCGGGCGATCATGACCGAGACCTCCAGCGACTACCGGACTTGGACCAAGCCGGTGCTGTTGCAGTACAGCAAGGGGACTCGAAACGAACATCTCTATACCAACACGGTTGGGAATTACCCCGGAGCCGACCACATCCTGCTGGGGTTTCCCACTCGTTACTTGCCGAAGGAGTCGAGCCGCGTCGAGCCGGTGCTGATGACCAGCCGCGACGGGGTCCACTTCCATCGCTGGCCGGATGCGGTGGTTCCCGAGACGGCGCCCAGGGATCGCAGCGGGAATCGCAGCAACTACATGACCTCGGGAGTCATCCACCTGCCGTCTCGGCCCGGCGAGTTTTCCGTGTACGCGACCGAGGCGTACTACACGGGGCCGGACAGTCGTGTCAGGCGATTTATTTTTCGCAAGGACGGGATCGCATCGGTTCGAGCCCGTCGAGGTGAACTGACGACTCGGACCCTGACCTTCACCGGTCGTCAACTGATGCTCAATCACCGGTCGCTGCCGGCCGTGGGCCAAAATCGTGTGGCCGGTTCGGTTCAGGTCGAGCTACTCGACACGGCGGGCCGTCCGATCGAGGGGTTCGCCTTGGAGGACTGCATTCCACTTTCCGGCGACCAGTTGTCGGCTCGGGTCCGGTGGAAGGGGCAGTCGAATCTCTCGAGTCTTGCCGGGAAACCGTTGAAGTTGCGGTTTGTGGTCAGGGATTCGGACCTGTTTTCGATTCGGTTCCAGTAGGGGCGTGACACGGCTCGGAGTGACGTTCGTGGCCTTGGGCGGTTTGGTGTGTCTTGTCGAGGAGGCTTGATGGCGATGATGTTGCGTGGCGGTATTCCTTTCGTCGGTTCGACGGCTTTGTGGCTGTGTATCATGATTCACACGGTGTCCGTGTCCGCGGCTGAGTTGGAGTATCGTCTGACGGACGAGTCACTCGAGGTGGTCCGAATCGACAGTTCTGCGGACGAGTCGTTTCTGTCGATGCGTGCCGATGCGATGGGGCGGTTGTTTGTTGGTGGTCGCGAGGGCGTGTTTGTCTACGAACCGGTTGCCGGCGGGTTGGGGAAGCGTCGCGAGATCTTTCGGTTCCCGGCCGATTCGTGGGTGTATGATCTCGAGATTCGGGGCAACGATCTGTACGCGATGACCAATCGTGCGTTGTACGTGTTGCCTGGAGCCGTGACCAAGCGCAGCGGCGTCCGTGCCAAGCGGCTGATCTGGGGTCATCCGGACTATCATCCCCACCAGTGTTTTCACGGCCTGGCCTGGGGCCCTGACGGGTATCTCTACTTGTCGCTGGGCGACATGCTGGTCTTCTATGGCGACTTCCGTCGCCCCGACCACTGGGGTCACTGGACATTCTTCTGCCAGCCCAACGGGACTCGGGTTCCCTATACGGGTGTGGGTGGAGTCCTGCGTTGCCGTCCGGACGGCAGTGACTTGCAGGTCGTCGCCCGAGGCACTCGCAACAGTTGTGGCCTGGTGTTTGACAGCCGCTGGAACCTGTTCACTCACGACAACGACCACGAGGGTCTGCCACTGGATTACGTGCCGGGTCGGCTGTTGCACGTGACACCGGGCGCCGACTTTGGTTGGCCGCGAGGCTGGATGCCGCGTAAGACTCCGGACCGTGCTGATCTGCTCAGGACGATGGTCGCCGACATGGGGCGCGGGGTTCCCGTCGGTCAGACGTACTACGACGAACCGGGTCTGCCGGCCAAGTACCGAGGCAACCTGTTGTTGGCTCGCTGGGGACGCCGGGCGGTGACGCGGTACGAAGTCAGGCGGCGGGGGGCGACATTCGAAGCCACCGAGCACGTGCTGCTGGAAGGACTCGACACGGCTCGGCCGGTCGGAGTCGCCGTGGGTCGCGGCGGCAACATCTTTGTCACGCTCGCCTACATGGCTCACAACGACGGGTCGCCGGTCTATCGCAGCGAGCTGTTGATGATCCGCTCGAAGATATCGGAGGGTCGTCCGGAGTTTCGCGGCGTGGACCTGATGCGGGCGTCTGTGGAACGGCTTTTCCGGGAGCTTGACGGTGGAGCGTCCTGGCCGGCCAGGCGGGCGTATGTGGAACTGCTGAGACGCGGGGGCATGGCGTGTGAAGGCGTTGTCGGTCGCCTGCTTGCGTCGAACTCGAGCCGCCCCGAATACGCTCACCTGGTCTGGCTTACCGCTCATGCTGCCAAGAACGGATGGGTGGATGCCGCTGCGGCGATTGAGCCGTTACGGAGCGTGGCCGGCGACAGGCAGTCGGCGGCACGTCCAGTCGCCGTGCGGGCGTTGGCCGAGTACTTTGCCGACGAGCCGGGTTTGACTGCCTTCTGGAACGGGTTGTTGGAAGATGACGACCTACGGGTACAACACTTTGCGGTCGTGGCTCAGGCGACTCGTCGGGCTCCCAGTCTCGATCGAGTTGTGGTCGGCCCGGCTCGGTCACGCGACACGTATATCCGCCAGTCGGCGTTTCAGTTGTTGGCACAGAAGGCTCGGCTCGAGCAGTTGGTCGCATGGGCCGGGTCGAAAGACGAGCGAGTGCGACTGGCGGCGGTACTGGCTGTCGGCACACGATTGACGATTCCACCGGCAGTGGGCCCATTGCGGCCTGGTGCTCCATTGGGAGTTTGGCCCAGCGAGTCGGTTTACAAGGTGACTTATGTTGGGGAAACCGTCGACCTGAGGCAGTTGGGGCGGATCGGGGTGTTTTCGACGGCCGACGATTGGGCTGCAGGCCAACGGACCAGCGAGCAGGAAGCGTTGTTCGCGTTGCTCGTGGCCAGGCTCAAGGACGATTCGGAACCGGTTCGTTTGCAGGCGGCACATTTTCTTTCTCTGACTCGAGACGCTCGTTCGGAACCGCTCATCGAGGCCGTTCGTGTCCAGAGCCAGCAACAACGGCTGAAGCGGGCTCCGATTCGAGGTGTCCGGGAGCTGTGGGTGGCCGGTCCGTTTGACGATCGGGATGCGGGGTTCCAGACCGTACACCCGCCTGAGATGCGGGCGATTGATCTGGCGGTCACGTTCGGTTCGGGGGGGAAGAGGATCCGTTGGGAGAAGCTGAAGCCAAGTCGGATGTTCGACTTTCACAAGAAGTACGGCACGACCGATGGGCGTTCGTGTTATGCCTATCTGCGACTGATCAGTCCGCGACGGCAGCAGGTGCTGCTGACACCAGGATCGGATGATGGGTTGAAGGTGTGGGTGAACGGGAAGGTTGTGCATGAACACGACCTGGTGCGTGGTGGGTTGCCGTTGCAGGACGTGGTATTTGCCGAGTTGCAGGCTGGCAGCAACGAGGTGTTGTTTCGAGTGCGCAACGTCCGGGGCGAGCATTGTCTGTACCTGCATTACCGGTCTCTGGGTGGGTCGGTGCAACCGGTGTTGCCCGAACCACTGGATGCCGGTGGTTTGTCGGCTCGGTTGAAGGAGGCGGCTGCGGGAGGCAAGCAGTCGATCGGAGTGGAGTTCCTGGATGTCGACTGGGTGGCCGAGGTGGCGGCTGGTGACGGAACGCGAGGTGGGAAGTTGTTCGCAGCTTCGGGGATCGGTTGTGCCAAGTGTCATGCTGCGAAAGGGTTGGCTGCGGTCCCGGGTGCTCCGAGCCTGATTGGTGCTGGCAAGCGATTCACCGTTCCCTACCTGGTTGAGAGCATCCTGTTGCCGCATCGCAGGGTCGCGCCCGTGTTCCGATCGACGCTACTGGTGACCACCAGCGGCAAGACGGTCGCTGGGCTGGTGGTCGGAGAGACCGGGAAGATGGTGACGTTGCTGACGGCCGAGGCGAAGCGGGTGGAGATTTCCAAGCTGGAGATCGAGAGTCGCAAGACTCAGGACATCTCGGCGATGCCGGCCGGGTTGGTCAAGACTCGGTCCGAGCTGCGAGACCTTTTGGCGTACCTGTTGTCGCAGTGACCGGGGGCTGGGCACGGTTTTCAGTTGGCCACGACCGGGGGCACTAGAACAACTCGAGGACGGGTTGGCCGTCCGAGATGCGAACGGGTCGGCCGGTGTCGTCGGGGACTGCCGCTTCGGGTTTCAGGCCGAAGGCGTGCAGGATGGTGGCCTGGAAATCGTAGACACTCACGGGCAGGTCGCGGACATAGGCTGCCAGCGAGTCACTGGCACCATGGACCTGTCCGCCTCGGATACCGCCGCCGGCCAACACGGCCGAGTAGCAGGCTCCCCAGTGATCTCGGCCGGTGTACTTGTTGATGGTTGGAGTCCGCCCGAATTCGCCGATCACCGTCACCAGGGTGTCGTCGAGAAGTCCTCGCTGGTCGAGGTCGTCGAGCAGGGTCGAGAAGGCTGCGTCGAACGAGGGCAGGCAGTACTTGTGGCTAAGCATGTCCTTGCCACGATTGATGCCTCCACAGATCGTCGTCTTCTTGTCGGTGCCGTGGTTGTCCCAGAGATTGAACTGGCAGCCGTCGGAACCGTAGTAGGTCCAGAAGACGTTGACCAACCGCACGTCGCGTTCGACCAGCCGCCTGGCCAGCAGGAAACTCTGGCCGTACTCGTTCATCCCATACCGCTGTCGCAACGCCATCGGTTCGTGCGTCACGTCGAAGGCCTCGCGAAAGGCCACCGACGTGAGCATTTCGATCGCCTTGTCGTACTGCTGCTGGTAGGCCAAGACCGCATCGTCGGATCCGACGCGGCCGGGGCCGACGTGTGTCAGGAGCGAGCGGCGGGCGTCGAGACGATCGAGCGTCATTTGTTCGCCGTGCAGCTCGAGGTTTTTGAGAGTGAACTCGGAGCGATCCAGCGAGCCGGTCTTTTCGGTTCCGAGTGAGAGTGGTTCGTATCGTGGTCCGAGGAACCCGGCTCGTTGGCCCTTGTAGAAGTGGGGGCCGGTTGTGAAGTGGCGGGGGACGACGACCCAGGGAGGGAGGGTGTTGGAGGTGCCCAGTAGTCGGTGCAGGATGGCGCCGATTGCCGGGTGGTCGTTGCGGGAGGCGGGGTAGGGTTTGTTTCGCTCAGTTCCCAGTCGGTTGGCCAGCAGGGTGCGAAAGATGCCAATGTTGTGAGATTGTGTGCCGACGTTCATCGAGCGAATGATCGCGAGTTTGTCGGCGTGAGTGGCCACGTTGGGGAGCAGGGCTCCGAAACGCGTGCCCGGGACACTGGTGGCGATGTCGCCGAATTGGCCGCGGATGCGAGACGGCGCATCGGGCTTGGGGTCCCACATGTCCAACTGAGACGGTCCGCCACACAGGAAGATGTAGATCGACCGCTTGGCGGTGGCCTGGTGGCGGGTGGCGTCGATGGGTTGAGGCGTATTGTTGGCGGCGGCGATGATCTGGGGCAGAGTCATTCCCAGGCCGCCGACGGTGCCCATCTGCAGCAGGTCTCGACGAGAAAACTCGCCGCGAGCGGGCACATGCATGGGCATCAGGTTGAGCATGTCGTGATTGGCAGTCTCGGGTACCGGGTCGCGTGTGTCTGGGAACTCAGTATAGCCATTTGCTGAGGCTGTACGGGATAGTGTCCCAGGGTATTCCGGCCGTCAGATCAATTCGGCGATCGGACGGCCGCTGGGCAGCAGCGGAATGGGTCGGCCCGAATTGTTGATTGTCTCGCTGTGCAGGTCGATTCCGAGGTGGCGGTACATGGTTGCCAGCACGTCGGTGGGGTGGATCGGTCGGCTGGAAGGCATTTCGCCGTTCGAGTTGGATGCGCCGATCACCTGGCCGACTTTCAATCCTCCACCGGCCAGCAGGATACTCATCAACTTACCCCAATGGTCACGGCCTCCGGTCTTGTTGACTCGAGGCGTCCGTCCGAATTCGCCCCAGACGACCAGCAGCACCTTCTTGTCGAGTCCGCGTTGAGCGAGGTCGGTGACCAAGGCGCTGATCATGCGGTCGAGCGGAGGTCCGTGGTGTTCCATGCCTCGGGAGGGGCCATCGGATCCGTCTGCCGGCCGCTTGTCGTCGACGATGTTGAGGTGCCAGTCCCAGCACAGGGAGTCGGGAGCAGTATTGATGGTGACGAAAGTCACTCCCGATTCCACCAGTCGCCGGGCGAGCAACGCCATCTGGCCCCAGCGGTGTGGTCCGTAGAGCTGGCGGATGTGATCGGGTTCGCGTGACAGGTCAAAGGCGGCTCGGGCTCGACCGCTGGTGACCATGTCGAGAGCCGCGAGGGTGAACTTGTCGATGCCTTCCATTTGTCGAGTGGCATCGGCGTTGCGGGCGAAGCGATCGAGTTGCCCGAGCAGGCTGCGGCGGTCGTCGACTCGGTCGAGTGTCAGGTCGTCGGCCAGCTTCAGGTTGGCTGTTGCCTGGGCCACCTTGGAAGCCTTGAACTCGTCGCGGTAGGGGTCTTGCATCACGGTGAACGGGGCGTGTTCGACACCCAGATAACCGGTGCCCATCACTCGGCCGATGACCGGGTTGCGGGTTTGTTCATGTGAGAGCAGGACGTAGGCGGGCAGGCCGGGGTCGTTACCGCCGCGGAAATGGCTGACGATCGAGCCTGAGGAGGGATGAGTGGGTGGGCTGATGTTGCCGGGGTAGCCGGTCGAGAGCCAATGAGCGGCGACGTAATGGCCGTTGGTCGCGTGAGTGATCGAGCGGATCAGGGCGGTCTTGTCGAGGACCTGAGCGGTCAGCGGCAGTTTTTCGCAAAACGCAATGCCGGGGTGCCGGGTTGAGATGGCCTGGTAGGGGCCGCGGATCTCAGCAGGACTCTCGGGCTTGGGATCGAAGGTTTCGAATTGGCTGTGGCCTCCACCGAGCCAAATCTGGATCACCGCCGTATCGCTGTGGTCCGTGTCGGCAACAGAATCCGCCGCCTTCAGTCTCAATAACTCGGGCAGCGTCAGCCCGGCCGTGCCGGCCGACAGCGTCCCTTGCAGAAACCGTCTTCGAGTGCGAGTCATTTGTCGTAAGAGCCGATCCGTGGGTGTCATCGGACAAGTCGGATAAAAGCAGGCTTGCGCGAGTCTACGGCTTCCGACGGGGTTGGTAAAGGTGGAAGATTGAGCCGGGCGGTATTAGCGTTGTCTGTGAGGTGTCCGGTAGTGAGAATTGTTGCGAGACTTTCGGTCGCGAGCGATTGGTAGTCACCTGCAGCGAAATGGAATCAGACGAGTCACTTGGGAATGAGGCGTGGTCGATGAAGACATCTGGAGCAGAACCAGTGAAGGTGGCTGTGGTTGGGCTGGGTCGCTTCGGGCGTCTGCACGCATTGACGATTGCGGGTCTGGCCGAGGCGGAGCTGGTCGGGCTGGTGGCTCGGCGGCGTGAGAGTGTCGAGGCATTACAGGCCGAGTTGCCTGGTGTGGCGGGTTTTGTGGACTTGGAAGTGGCGTTGTCCGAGTGTGATGCCCAGGCGTGGGTGGTGGCCACGACGACCGTGTCGCATGTCTCGATCACCCGTCGGCTGCTCGAGGCGGGCAAGGTGGTGTTGTTGGAGAAGCCGATTTCGGAGGACCTGGTTGAAGCGAGATCACTCGAGCCGTTGGTGTCGGCGGGTTCTTCGAACCTGATGGTCGGTCACATCCTGTTATTCAACAGCGAGTTTCGTCAGATCCGAGACGAGGCAGCCGTGCGTGGCCGGATCGCTCACATCGACTGCGTGCGTCATCGGCCGGCATCGATTCTCGAGGCCTTTGCCGGCGAGAATCCTTTGCACGCTGCGATGGTGCACGACCTGTACATGGTACAGGTGTTGGTCGAAGGTGCCGACCCGATCGCGGTCACATGCCAGTACCACCGGACGCCCGCTGGTGCGATTGATCTGGCGCTGGGTCAATTACAGTGGGAGAACGGACCGCTGGTGTCGTTGTCGGCGTCGTATTTGACACCCGAGGGCATGCCACCGCGTGGGATTGACCGGATGGAGGTATTTGGCGAGGGCTGGGCTGCTCGAGCCGATCCGAATCCTCGGCCGGTCGAGGTCTGGGCCGATCGGTCCGAGTGGCCGATGGCCTTGGAGATTCGGACGGATCCCGACGGTGCCACAGGGATGCTGGCCGAGGAACTGCGTTGTTTCTGCCGAGTGTCGCGTGGCGAGCAGGCGGTCCCGGCCGGGGCCACTTATTCGGACGCCATCCAAGTGCAGCAGTGGATGGACCGGCTGGCAGTGGCGGCCGAGCCGCCGTTGCTACCGGGTGATCGTTGAAACCGGGTCGGTTTCAGGCGATCTGGACGTTTTCAGCACGCGGGCCCTTGGGGCCGGTGCCGATATTGTACGTGACCTGTTGCCCTTCCTGCAGGTCGTCGTACTGGGATTCTTCCAGCGCCGACATGTGAAAGAACACGTCGGTGCCCGAGCCATCGTCGATGAATCCGAATCCCTTGTCCGTCAGTCTCTTGATCGTGCCCTCTGCCATCTATCTCGTTCAATTCTCTCGGAAAAAGTTGGTCAGCCCCGAGGCGAAAACACTTCACTAGTCGGAAATGGCCCGCGTAGCAGGTGATATGGGTGAATCAATGTGGGAGACGACCCGAGTCGACGGAAAAGTTCCCGCTGTCGTCATCCTGATCGTCAAATTCTTCCATCTCGATGGTCACGAAACCCGACTCCTGCTCGTCGGCCGTCTCGACCCGCTCCGCTCCTTCTTCGCCTTCGACTCCTTCCGGGGATTCGGGCCCCTGCTTCCGTTTAAGGCGCCGCTGCCGTTTGGCCTCGGCTTTTGCCTTCTTTTCCATTTCCCGTTGCCGTTTGGCGAATGTATTCCGATTTTTAGCGATGATTGCATTCCTTGCAAGTAGTTTGCCTGATAGCCATGGCCAAGAATCGCCAGAAAAGAGTCTGACGAATTCCGCCAGAAAAAGTCTGACTCAGTCGGAATCGGAGGTGCGGTCCAAGAGGATTCATGGCGGAATCTTCGGTAGCGACTGCTTGGTCTCTGGAATTTAGGCTAGCAGATTCGATCGGGATGTGAAGGGCGGACACGGAGTCGGGCGTGGCAAAATGCGTCAATGGCGGCCGGGAAACCCGGTTTTGAGGCTGGGAGATTCAGAGAATCTGTCGGATCACGCGACCGCGGCTGATGGGTGTTGGCCGATCCAGCGGGTCGTGGACAACGGTATCCGGGTCGTAGCCGAGGCAGTGGAAGACGGTTGAGATAATATCCTTGGGCCGGACGACACCATCGACGGGAAATGCCGCGTGTGAATCGCTCGAGCCGTGGACGCATCCTCCCTGGATGCCTCCACCGGCCATAGCGACACAAAAACAGCTCCCCCAATGGTCACGTCCGGCCTTGGCATTGATCTTGGGTGTGTGACCGAATTCGCCTTGCCACACAACCAGGGTGTCATCGAGGAGTCCTCGGTCCCGCAGATCTTCGAGCAGTGCCGAGACGACCTGGTCCATCATCGGCATCAGGAACGATTTCAGGGATTCGCAGTGTTTGGAATGAGTATCCCAGCCGCCTTGATTGGGTTTGTCCTTGATACGTGTCCAGTTGACCTGAACCAGCGAGACATTTCGTTCGATCAGCCGTCGGGCCAGCAGCACGCTTTGTGCGTACCGGCTTCGTCCATAGCGGTCGCGTGTCGAGTCGGATTCCTGTCCCAGGTCAAACGCATTGGAGGTCTGTTGTCGGCTGAGCAGATCGAGAGCTTGTCGGGCGTGGAGATTGTAGGAACTGACGGCGGGGTTGCGATCGAAGTGGGCTGCGGCGTTGTCGAACTGTTCGAGCAGTTGTCGTCGCAGTTGGATTCTGTTGGCTGCAACGTCTTCGCGTGGCGAGAGTCCTGGAACGTTGAAGGTGTTGTGTTGTGGCTGGCAGTGAATCAGCCACGGGTCGTGTCGTCGTCCGAGGAACCCGGCATCCTGTCCTGGCCAGGGGAAGTTTCCGTCGTTCCAGATGTGTTCGGGTAGCGTGACGGCCGATGGCAGTTGCCCGACGTCCTGTTTCAGTGCTCTCACTAACGCCCCCATGTTGGGCCAGTTGTTGGGTGGCTTGGGTAGGGCGCTTTCCTTGTTGAGTGGTTGGTGGGGGACTCCGGTCAGCATCTGGTAGCCGCTGGAGGAGTGCGAGTTGTCGTTGGTGACGACGGCTCGGAGCACGGCGAAGTGGTTGGAGAGTTGTGCGATGCGAGGCATCAGTTCTCCGACTCTCAGGCCGGGCGTGGCCGACGAGATCGCTCCGAATTCGCCTCGGATATTGGCCGGGGCCAGTGGCTTGGGGTCCCAGGTTTCGTGTTGAGGTGTTCCGCCAGTGAACATCAACAGGATGACTCGCTTAGCAGTCGGAGCGACCGCTGTCGGCGCGGCAGCTTGGGCCGCGGCCAAGCCGGGCATGGTCAGCCCACCCAGTCCGATCCCGCCGATCTTCATCGATTCCCGACCCCACGTATCGAACCACTCGCGACGAGTGACGCCGGTGGAGTGATTCGGTTGTTGGTCGAATGGATTCGGCACGAAGTGGAGTTGCCGTTATGGCCGAATCAGTTGATCAGGCTTTGGATCAGCTGGGCCTGGTAGACGTCGGTGAGTCGTTCGTCGCGTCCGTTGTGCGAGTGGACGAGTTGTTCGTGGTCGAGGCCGAGTTGGTGGAGGATGGTTGCGTGCAGGTCGGCGGTTTGGGTTCGATTTTCGATCGAGCGGTATCCGAAGTCATCGGTGGCCCCGTAAGCCTGTCCGCCTCGGATACCTCCACCGGCCAACCACACACTGAACCCATACGGGTGATGGTCTCGTCCTTCGTTGCCTGGTGCGGTGCTACCGTTCCGGAGTTCTGCTCCGGGCGTCCGTCCGAATTCGCCACCCCACTGAACCAGTGTCTGGTCGAAGAGTCCGCGTTGTTTGAGGTCACTCAGGAGTGCACCGATGGGTCCATCGGTTTGTCCGCAGACGCTTTCGAGTCCCTTGGTGTTTCCCGAGTGCGTGTCCCATGGCTGGCCCTTCATGAACAGCTGCACGAACCGGACACCTCGTTCGACCAACCTCCTGGCCATCAGGCAGCGGGTTCCGTAGGACCGGGTTGCCGGGTTGTTGAGGCCGTACATTTGGTGAGTTGCCTGGGTTTCGGTCGAGAGGTCCAGTGCGTCGGTGGCCGAGAGTTGCATGCGGGCGGCGAGTTCGAAGTTGGCGATCCGGGCTTCGAGTTCCAGTTCGCCGGGTCGCCGGGCCAGGTGTTTTCGGTTGAGAGTCTGCAGCAGCCCGAGTCGTCCGTTGCTGAGTGTCTGGTTTCTAGGGCTGGCGGGATTCAGATGCAGCACTGGCGCGCCCTGGCTGCGAAACGCCGTGCCTTGAAAGATCGGAGGCAACCAGCCGTTGGACCAGTTGCGGATGCCGTCGACCGGCAGTCCGACCGGATCGGGCAGTGCGACGTAGGCCGGCAGGTCCCGGGTTTCTGCGCCCAGGCCGTAGGCCACCCAGCTGCCGATGTTGGGTCGCCCGGGCCGGACCAGGCCAGTGTTGGCCATCCAGATCGCCTGTTCGTGGTTGCGGTGTTCGGTGAACATCGATCGGACGACGGCGATGTCGTCGGCATGAGCGGCGATATGGGGCAGTACCGAGGAGAATTCGAGGCCGCTGTGTCCGTGCTTGCGGAATCGAAATGGGCTGCCCAGCAGGTACTTGGTTCGGTCCTCGTCGTCGTCGACTTCGGCCGGAGGCGTGGTGCCGTGGTAGCGGTCGAGCATCGGCTTGGGGTCGAGCAGGTCGACGTGACTAGGGCCTCCGTGCATGAACAACTGGATCACCGAGCGAGCGGGTGACTGGTGACCGGGAGATCGTTGTCTGAGATTGGACGAATTGGCGGATGCTCGAGTCGAGTCGGAAGCCAACAGGCTGCCGATGGCCAGTCCGGCGAATCCGTTGCCCAGGCGGGTCAAGGCGGTGCGACGAGTCGTGAGTGGTTCAACGAACATGAGTCGTTTCCGGGGACGGTGTCCCTGTCTCCGTTGGTGGACTAGTCGATGTAGGCGAATTCGTTACTGGCCAGCAGCATGTGGCAGAGGTCGGTGATGGCTTTGTGTCTTGCCGTGTCCGCGTCGATCGGTTTTCCGGGTGTGCCGGCACGGTGATTCTGAGATTGCCGGGCCAGGAACCGGTCGATCACTCCCAGTTCCTCATCGGTCGCCGACCGCGAGTAGGCCAACCCAATCGAGCGACGGGCGACCTGCTGATTGTCGTTGTTCTGAACGCGTGAGGCGAACGCGTCGGCCGCTTTCTCCATCCAGCGGCTGTTCCACAAGGTCAGTGCCTGAGTGGCGACGGTCGACTGGGACCGTCGGGCACAGTTGATTTCGATTGTCGGTTGATCGAAGGCCTGGAGTAGAGTTTGCGGGTTGAGTCTGAGGATCTGGATGTAAATGCTGCGTCGGTTGTCGGGTTGTCCATCGGCCATGTTGACTTCCCCATCGGGGCGTCGAGCGACCCGCAGGGCGGCTCCGAAGGGGCGTGGGTCGAGTCGTCCCGAGACGGCCAGTACGGCGTCACGAAACGGTTCGGCTTCGAGTCGCCGGAGTCGTTGTCGCCACAGAAACAGGTTGTCCGGGTCGACGGCTTCGGATCGGGCGATCACCTGTGGATCGGGCCGTGAGACCTGGCGGTAGACGGAGGAGAGTAGGATCAGGCGGTGGATGTGTTTGATGTCCCAGCCGGATTCGATGAATTCCCGAGCGAGCCAATCGAACAGTCGGGGGTGTGAGGGGATGGCTCCGATGGAGCCGAAGTCGTCCGGGGTGCTGACTATCCCCTGTCCGAAATGGTGCATCCAGATTCGGTTGACCATGACCCGGGCGGTCAGGGGGTGGTCGGGGTGAGTGAGCCAGCGGGCGAACGCCAGGCGTCGGCCGGTGGTGCGGGCCGTCTTGGGCGGAGGAGACCAATCGAGTGATCCTCCGGTTCTGAGCATCACGGGCACTTCGGGCTGAACCAGCGGTCCGGGCGTCAGCGGGTCGCCTCGACGCAACAGCGGCGTCTGACTGTCGCCGGGCAGGTCGTAGAGTGCACGAATCTCGTCGAAGTGCACGCGGCGTTGCTGCCATTGTGCCGATTCGGCCTGCAGCGTCTTCGATTGCCGAGCGAAGTCGGGAAATTCGCCGGGCAGGACGGTTGCGAGTGCCTTGTTGTCTGGACGCAGATGGCTGGCGAATTTTGCGGCGAGGTACTGTTGCACCGGGTTGCGGTCGGCGGCTGCGAGTTGTACCGACTTGGCCACGTCGGCACGAATCTGTTCGGGAAGTTTGGCGAGTCGTCGGTCGAAGAGTGTTTTGGTGAAGGACGTGTTGAGTGTCTTCAGTTGGCCGGCGATGCGTTTGACGTTTGCGTCGACTTGTGCGTTTTGGCTGACGGCGTCTTTTTTCTGTTGGGAGGTGGCGATGAGCAGTCGGCGTTGTACCTGTGGTATCCACTGCTTGGGCCGCAGGGCGGGCATGAAGATTGCCTGCAGTCGGTAGTAGTCGACCTGAGAAATCGGGTCGAACTTGTGGTTGTGGCATCGGGCACAGTGAATGGTGAGGCCGAGGGTGGTCGAAGCGACGATTTGCAGTGTGTCGTTGAGTGTGGGGTAGTGGTAGAGCGCGTCGGCGTTCTTGACGGTTTTGAAGTCGGGTCGCGAGGCGTCGGCCGCCATTCTCAGGAAACCCGTCGCCACCAGGCCTTCGACCACGCTCGTCGGCAGTGACTTGGCTGTTTCGTAGACACGCCAGTAGTCGGTCAGTTCGTCGCCCGCGAGTTGTTCGTGCAGGAAGCGGTCGTAGGGTTTGTTGGTGTTGAGTGCACCGATGACGTAGTCGCGGTAGCGCCAGGTGAAGGGCAGGGGGACATCGGCACTGAGGACTCCGGCCGAATCGGCGTAGCCGGCGGTGTCGAGCCAATGTCGGCCCCAGCGTTCGCCATAGGCCGGGCTCGCCAGCAGCCGGTCGACTTCGTGTCGGTAGGCGTCGGGTGAGGTGTTGGCCTGGAATCGGGCGAGATCGTAGCGGGAGGGTGGCAGGCCTGTGAGATCGAAGCTGAGTCGTCTGAGCAGTGTGGCGGGATCGGCTTGCGGAGAGAGTTGCAGTTGGTGCTGTTGAAGAGTTGTGACGATGAAGGCATCGATGGGGTTGCGAACGTTGCCGGCGTCCCGTGGTGGGAAGTCACTGGGGACTGGTGGCCGGCGGGGCGTCTGGAATGCCCAGAAGTTGCGTTGGTCGTCGGAGAGATCTTCGAGGCGGATGTCACCGAGTTGGTTGGTGTTCACCGTGCCGTTCTTCGACGTGGCGCCAACTGCTCCTGTGTTGATCCAGGTGCGAACCAGTCCCTTTTGCGTCGCCGTCAGTTTGGGACCCTTGGGCGGCATGCTGTCCGATGCCAGCACGCTCCACAGTCGGCTGCTTTCGGCGGCATTGAGTCGCACAACGGCACCGCGTTTGCTGCCGGTGAGTACGCCGCGGTGAGACGAAAGATCGAGGCCTGCCTTGGGACGAGTCCCGGAGTGGCAACCGGTGCAGTGGGCCTTGAAGATCGGCAGGATCTGTGACTCGAAGTTCTGTGAACTGGCCGACGCAGGCGTCTTGTCGGCAGCTGCGGCGGTTCTTGGAGAGACCAGCAGGGCGACAGTCAGCAGGAGTACGAGGGGCGAGATGCGAGGCATGTGATTTGGGGCCGGGGGGCGGCTTGGCAGGGCTGCGTGGGATTGGTCGTTATAGCCGGTCTATTTGGCATCCGGCAACTGGTAGCCTCTGACGTTGGTCGGAATACGATAGAGGCTGTTGCCCGAGGTGATGTAGAGCAGTTTGGCGTGTTGGCCACGAGCGAACCCGACGTTGGTGGGCAGTTCGGGGGTCTTGATATAGGCCAGTTCCTTGCCTTGAGGTGAGTAGACGACGATGCCGGGTCTCTTGGCGCTGCGGACGGCCACGAAGAGGTTACCGTTTTCATCGACGATCAGCCCATCGGGACCGTCTTCGGGGTAGTAATTGACCAGTGTCTTTCGAAAGCTGGCTTCGCCAGCCGCATCGAGATCGTAGGCCATCAGGGCCATGTGTCCCTTTCTCAGCGGCGCACCGGTTGCGGCGGGTCCCTGGTCCTCGTCGGCCTTGCCGAGTCGTTCGAGTCCAGTAGCACCGTTGTCGTTACTGACGACATAGAGAGTTTTCTGGTCGGGCGAGACACAGACTCCATTGGGTTTCCCGGCGTCGCTGATGATGCGGTGGATCGACCCGTCGGTGTCGATCCGATAGACACCCATGACCGGCTGATCGATGGATTCGTGTCCGAGGTACCTGGGGTCACTGAAGTAGACTCGCCCCTTGAGGTCGATGGTGACATCGTTGGGCGAATTGAGTCGTCTGCCTTCGAACATGCCGGTCATGATGTAGCTCATCCCGGTCTTCATATCGGTTCGGATCACTCGTCGTCCGCCGTAGTCGGCACCTTCGCAGATGATCATGTCACCGCGGGCATCGAACTTGATTCCATTGGACATGCCCGACGGCGAGCGAAAGATGGTGGTTTTGCTGGTCGTGGGGTCGAACTTCCAAATGTGTCCGGCGTGGATCGCACCGGTCTTTGTCACGGCCTGGTGCGAGAAGGTGATGTCGCTGAAGTAGACCATGCCATTGCGAGCCACGGCGACGCCTTCGGTCAGCACAATGCCTTCGAAGAGTTTTTCGAGCTTGGCGTCTGGAGGGATGATCGGTTCGGCTGCGGTGGACGGGGTCAGGAGCAGGTGGACCAATCCGAGGCCGAGCAGCAGCTTGGAGCTCGAGTGAATCATGCCGTGGTTCCTCTGTTTTTTATGGTTGCTCGTGTGGTGTGTCTCGAGGAGTCTTCGGTCATCCTCGGTCAAGCTCCACGTCAATTCAACTCGCTTCGAGTTGATACCTGGCTCTGAAACCTCAACACTGGCCGTGTTGACTGATACCGATTCGGACCGAACGACACACCGACTCATGCCTCGCTGGACCCAGGTTCTCGAACTCGATTCCGACCGCCAGCGAGTTTCGGGTGACGCAGAGCAGTTGGTCGAGGCGGTGCGACGGGGTTCGGATCTGCGGATCGGGACTGCATTTGTTCACAACGAGCACATCGACACGTCGTCGGATCGCGACGAGTTGATTGCCGAGGTGATGGATTTCCGGGTGACGTACCTGATCGACGACCGTTTTGTGGCGGGGATTCAGACATTGCGAATGCCCATCTCTTTGCCCGATGGTTTTGGGCCACGCGAGTCGATGAGTTTCTTTCTCTACAACCAGGACGGTCATCAGGCGATCGCTCGACCATTTCTTGACGGTGGCGTGCCCACGTCATCACCGGGCGTGTCGGCAGTGGAGCCGTGGCCGGGGATGCCCAAGTACAGCGAGTCGGCGGCCTTTGACGCGGGGACCAACGCGCCGAGCAGCCATTTCATCTATGACTTCGAGTACTTCCGGTACTTTGTCGCGGGTGGTTGGCGTGAGGTGTTTTCGCACGAGAGCGACGGGAGTGTGTTGGGTGGGTCGATCGAACAGTTGGCCGATGCGGTTGCCAGAGGTGCGGAGGTCAAGGTGGCGATTCGTGACCTGTGCTCGGACTTGGGCGAAACGTCTGCAGCGGTCGAACACGAAGTCTTTGTGCACCTGGGGGCATGTTATTACTACACCGAGGACAAGCAATTGCTTGGGGCGGCTCACCCGATGGTCCGAACGCGACCGAGTATCCCGATGGGGTACGGCAGTCGTGCCTGGGATTTCGGTTGGCTGATGCCTCGGAGTGACGGCTTCGTGGCCGGTTGGTTGTGCGATCCGTACACGTTGAAGTTTCGGCGCGAAGACGGGCGGTATGCGATGCGTTGGTTTGTCAGCGAATGAGACGGTCGGTGGGTTTGACAACCGGAGTGGGAACAGCTTGGTTGGAGGGATGTTGGGTCGTCCGAGACGGAGGTATCGGCGGCCTTTGGCTTGAGTTCCAATCTGTGAGTGGGTGGTGCGATGAGAGTACCTGGTGTCGGTGTCGTTCTGGCGATCATTGTGGGCTGGCCGGCGTGGGTTGACGCGGCTGATGTCACCGCGATGGTGACTCAGGAAGTGCGGCCGGTGCTGGTCCGCAACGACCACAACCGGTTGTTCAAGCTGACGGTGACCTGTCAAAAGCCCTATGTCGTGGTCGACTCGCTCGAGCTGTCTTTGGATGGCACCGACGACCGCGGCGACATCGACGTGATCGAGGTGTTTGGGGGCGACGCCTTCAACCCCTTGATTCGGTTTGGGACGGCGGTGTCGGTGCGAGGCCGGCGGGTGACGATTGCCGGTCATGCCCGGTTGGAGAAGGGGGAGAACCATTTTTGGGTTTCGTGTCGACTTGAGGGTGACGCGAACCTGGATCACTACGTGGATGGCACGTGCGTACAGATCGAGACGTCTGCGGGTGAGATTCGGCCGGTCGACAAGACTGACGGCCTGCGGCTGCGGATCGGCCTGGCCTTGCGGAAGCACTTCGACGATGGAGTGCACACCTACCGGATCGCGGCGCTGGCCACTTCGGCCAGGGGGACGCTGCTGTGTGCCTACGACATGCGTCGTCGCACGGGTCGCGATCTGCAGGAGGACATCGACATCGGGCTGATGCGCAGCACCGACGGCGGCCGCACCTGGAAGCCTCAGCAGGTGATCATGGACATGGGCATCAAGGGCGGACATCCCCAGCATCTCAACGGCGTCAGCGACCCCGGCTTGATTGTCGATCCCAAGACCGGCCAGATCTGGTGTTTTGCGGTCTGGATGGTGGGCAAGGAGGGGAGCCACCAGTGGGACAAGGGCGGGTCGGAGAAGGGGTTCGAGATTGGCAAGAGTGCCCAGTTCTTGATGGTCACCAGCACCGATGACGGCAAGACCTGGAGCGAGCCTCGTAACATGACTCGAACCTGGAAACAGAAGGACTGGATTCTCTACGCCCCTTCACCTCAGGGGGGCATCGCCCTGGCCGACGGCACACTGGTGATGCCGACTCAGGGTCGGGACGAGAACGACGGGCATTTTTCGAACCTGTTGATCAGCACCGACCATGGAAAGACCTGGACGGTCAGTGCCAAGGCATCGATCGGCAACACCGAGTGCCAGGCGGTCGAGTTGGGTGACGGCACGATCATGCTCAACTGTCGCACCGAGTCCCCGACGAAGTTCCGCACGGTGGCTGTCACCCGCGATCTGGGTCGGACCTGGGTGGTTCATCCCACCAGTCGCAAGACGATCATCGAGCCCAACTGCAACGGCAGCACATACCGATTCAACTTCCGTCGCGGTGGTCGCGACGGGTACGTGCTGTTGTTTGCCAACCCGTACTCTCAGACCGGTCGCGACCACCATTCGATCCGCACGAGTTTGGATGACGGCATGACCTGGCCCCGGCGGATGTTGTTGGACATCGGCCGCGGTGCGGGCTACCCGAGTCTTTCGCGAGCGGGTCGCAAGCACGTGGGGATTGTCTATGAGGGCAGTGGTGCGAAGCTGGTCTACCAGCGGTTGTCGCTGGACGACCTGCTGGGCCGTTAGCCCCACGGCAAGAGCAAACCGGGTGGTTCCAGCCCAAGCTGGAGCCCACCCGGCTCGCATCCCTTCCATCACATGCGGGTTACGGGAAGATCAGGTCGACACCCGGTCCACCAAAGACCAGGTCGGCATCGGCTCCACCGATCATGATGTCGTTGCCGGTACCGCCGAGCATGATGTCGTTACCCGCGTTGCCGAGCATGATGTCGTTACCCGCGTTGCCGAGCATGATGTCGTTGCCGTCACCGCCGACCATGACATCGTTGCCCTGTCCTCCGAGCATGCGATCGTTGCCGCGGTCTCCGAACATGCGATCGTTGCCATCCTGTCCCTCGAGAAAGTCGTTTCCGCTGCCTCCGTGCAACCGGTCGTTTCCGCTGCCTCCACGAAGTCGATCGTTGCCGTTTTGGCCCTCGAGCACGTCGTCTCCGAAGCTGCCGTCGAGCCAGTCGTCGCCCAGTCCGCCTCGCAGCAGGTCGTTTCCGAATCCGCCGTGGAGGTAGTCGTTGCCGGATCCGCCGTCGAGCCGATCCCGGCCGCTGTTGCCCGAGAGCACATCGTTGCCGGCGCCGCCCCAGATCCGGTCGTTGCCGAATCCTCCTGTGACGTAGTCGTTGCCGGCTCCGGCGAACAACCAGTCGTTGCCGAGGTTACCGAAAAGCCTGTCGTTGCCGTTGCCGCCCCGGAGCAGGTCGTTGCCGAGATGTCCTCTTATGGTGTCGTCGCCTTCACCGCCGACGATCACGTCCGAGCCGTCGTTGCCGTTGAGGGCATCGGAGCCGTCTCCGCCTAAGATCAGGTCACGGCCGGCTCCACCGGAGACCACGTCGTTGCCGTCCTCTCCATAGAGTCGATCGTTGCCCGAACCGCTCTCGATGACATCATTGCCCTGGCCACCGTGGACCAGCACGTTGGTGGTGACTGCGGCCTCGATCTGTACCACGTCATCGCCGACGCTCGAGTCGATGACGATCGGGCCCTCGGTGTCGACTCCCTGCGTGATCGTGTAGCTCTCGCTGCGGATCAGGTTGATCATGTCGCTGTCGAGGAAGGCGTCGACCTGGACCTGGGTCACTCCGTCACCAAGATCCGTCAGGGTGATCAGGTCGTGGGCACCGGTGCCGGTGACGTAGGCGAAATCGGGCACTCCGTCGCGATCGCTGTCTCGCAGACCGATGTCGGGATCAGAGGCCAGGATCTCGTAGTTGTTGACCATCGAGATACTTCCGTTGAGCTGCGTGTCGAACCGTGTGACGATGTTGTTCGTCTCACGGGTGACCGACCCCTTACGGATCGTGTCACCGCTGGAGATCAGTTGTTCTCCGGTAGTGCTTCCCCTGGTGTGGGATAGCCCGAAGGTGTGCATCGCCTCGTGCACCAGCGTGTACGCTAGCCGATGTGTCAGGTTCTCGTTGAAGGCGTCGGTGCCAGCTGTGCCGCTGGTGGCCGAGACGATCTTGTCGGTGAACGTCAGGGTCGCTTCGTCGTGGTTGTTACCGGTTCCGGAGAACAGGTCCTCGCCGGCTGCGATCCCAAACAGGCCCGTCGCGCTACCGACCAGTCCGCCGGCGGCAGTGATGGCCGGCGAGGAGATTTCCATCACGAAATTGTAGGCGTCGTGTTGTCCGTAGCCGTCGAACCCGGCCATCCCCGTGTCGTTGTTCCCCAGGGTGTTGACGACGTCCAGGAAGCTCGAGGATCCGATCCCGACCACCTCGAAGTCGAACGCGTTGAGTTCGCGTTGCACGATCGGCAGCACCGCGTTCTGCAGTGCGAGTGCGTCGGCGCTGTCGATCACCGAGTCGCCGTTGAAGTCGTATTGCACGGGATTGAAGTCGAGTTGATCGGAGTCACCCAGCCCCCCCCATCCCTGGAGATCCGAACCGGTCCCGAAGCCGTTGGTGCCGGCCCCGTCGAGGTCGCGGAAGTCCTCGACGGTTGTCGAGAGGCCGGTGGTCGGCAATGCGGCGCCGAAGTCGACATAGAACATGGTTGTCAGCAGGGTGCGTGATTCGAGCGATTCGGCCGAAACAACACCCCGGCGTCCCTGGCGTCGGCGGGGACGAGGGCTGGGGCGACTCGAAGAGAGTAGGTGAGCGATTCGGCGGGTCCAGTTGGTAAGACGCATGGCGGGCTCCTCGAATTGAGATCTGTGAACAGCGAAAGTGTGTGTCGCTGTTCTTCGAGGAACGCTTGCGTCAGGGTTGTGACGCGCGTTCTGGAGCAAATCCGGTATTTTCCAAAATTCGCTTGGCCACAGCGGCAGGGTTTCGGGTCCCGACGAAGTTCGTGCCGGGACCGGCACCAGCGAGGGCCTGGCAGCGGGCGAGTGCATTGAGGGTCGAGAGTGTATCGGCGTGCGAGTTGCCTCGTTGCTCGACCTGTGCTTTCCACGTCGCTCGCAATTCGACCTCGGCCTCCACGTACCTGCGTTGTCGCACCAGCGTGCGGCCGAGGTTGGCGCGGGTCCTGAGTGTCTGGGGGTGCTCAGGACCGAGCACACGCCTACGGATTGCCAGCACATCGCGGTTGATCCCCTCGGCCTGCTCGACGCGTCCCTGCCTCATGTGCGTGTTGGCGAGGTTGTGACGGGTATTGAGTGTGCGGGGGTGTTCGGGGCCAAACGTCAGCTGCTTGATCTCCAGCGTCTTCTCGTACAATGCCTGCGATTCGGCGTGTCGCTTCATCAGACCCAGCATCTGGGCGTGGTTGTGCATGGCCGAGAGCGTGTCGGGGTGGGTGTCTCCCAGGGTGCGTTGTCGTACCACGAGAGTTTGCTGGCTGAGCGATAGGGCTTCATCAAATCGTTTGAGTCCCCGTAGGCAGAGGACGAGGTTGTTGAAGGCCTTGAGCGTGCGGACATGCTCGGGGCCATCGAAGCGGATTCGATCCGCGAGCACTCTCTCGCAATGCTCGAGTGCCTGGTCGTATCGACACAGTTTGAGCAGGCACAGGCCGAGGTTGTGCCGTGCCATCAGCACGAGTTGATCCTCGGCCCGGCAATTGTCTCGCAATCCGTCGTAGGCCTGTTGATGGAGTTTCAGGGCCTGCGAGTAGCGGCCGCGATGGACCAGCGCGGTCGCCAGCTGAGACATGGCGACAAGCGTATCGTGGTGATTCGCTCCCAGCACATCCTGTCGGTGCTTTAGGGCCCGTTTCAGCTGTTCGATCGCCAGGGAGTGCAGCCCGAGTGCGTCGTAGCTCTCGCCGAGTGACAGCTGGATCGATGCGGCGGTGGCCGGTTGATCGGCGAAGGCCTTTTCCACTCGTGCGGCGGCGTGGTCGAGGATCGAGCGTGCCGAGACCGGTCGTCCGCGTTGTCGATCGGGTCTCAGGTCACGGATGACCTCCGAGACCAGGAATCGGGTCAGCGATTCGGCCTTCTGCGCGTCCCGCTCCGATTGCAGCATCAGCGACTTGGCTTCGGCACGCGAGGTTTGTTCTCGAGTGAGTGCGATCTGTCGAGCCTGCCTGGCCACTTCCCTGGCAGTCACCAGCTCACGTGCCCGTATGGCTTGCTGGCGGAAGTGGATGGCGGTCGCGATCGATCCGATGCTCAGGGTGAGCAGCAGCAGCACGGCCAGAGAGGTCATTCCGGCCAGGGCGGGATTGCGTCGGCACCAGCGAGCGGTTCGGCCGCACAACCCGATCCGTCGGGCCTGGATCGGTTCCCCGGACTGGAAACTCGCCAGGTCCCGGGCCAACTCGCCAGCCGTTTGGTACCGCCGTTCGGGATCAGGATCGAGAGCACGGGCGATGATCGTCTCGAAGTCCCGCGAGATCCGGGGGACGAGGGACCGCAGCGAGCGAAGTCGGCGGTCCCAGGGGCTGTCGTCGGTTTCGAAGGCCGGTTGGTGTGCGACCAGTTCAAACAAGGAAGCTCCCAGGCTGTACACGTCGCTGCGGGCATCGGCCTCGCCCAGAAAACATTCCGGAGCCATGTAGCGGTGGGTCCCCAGGATCGCGCCGGTGGCGGTCAGGTCTTCACTGTCCTGATCCCGTGCCAGGCCGAAGTCGCTGAGCCAGACGGTGCCCTGTTGATCCAGCAGCAGGTTGCCCGGCTTGACGTCGCGGTGGATCACTCCCTGACGGTGAGCATAGTCCAATGCCTCGGCCGCCTGCCGCCCGATGTCAGCGATCGCCTTTTGAGAATCAGTGTCCGACCGCGAAGCCGACTCGGGGCCCAGTTCCTCGAACTGGTCCAGCGAGATACCGTCGATGAACTGCATGGCCAGGAAGTGGACGCCCAGTTCGTGGCCCTGCGAGAAGACCGGAACGATGTTCGAGTGGTGCAACGCCGCAGCGGAGCGGGCTTCGGCGGCGAATCGCTCGATCCGTTTCGAGTCCATCCATTCGCTGGCCGGCAGCAGTTTGAGCGCCACGCGACGGTCGACCGAGATCTGGTGGGCCTCGTAGACGATCCCCATCCCACCCCGGCCGATCTCGCAGATGATCTCGAAGTCACCCAGCGGACCGGACGGCGGCACGAAGTTCTTGGCCGCGTCGTCGGCCAATTCGGCGCGAAGCGACGCCAGATGATTGCCATGGCTGCCCGATTCCGATTGACGACGCAGACGGCCGGTGCGGCCCCAGTCCGAGAGCAGTTCTTGCCAGATGGTCAGGTCGACGCCCAGGTCGCTTCCAGTCGTGCCGTTCATAGTGGTCCCTGCTGTTCAAATTGCAGCAGCATGGCCCGGCGGGCACGCTGGTAGAGTTGTCGGGTGGCCGCGGAACTGCGGTTCAGCCGTTGGGCTATCTCCTCGAACGGCAACTCCGAAACTATCCGCAGCAAGAGTACCTGGCGGTATTCGTGCGGCAGGGCCGCCACTGCCACGCGGATCCGTAGTCGCTGCTCTTTGCGGACCACCCGCCCGCTGGGGGAGGTCTGGCTGGCAGCCAGCTGATTGGCCGCGTTGGATTCCGTGAACGAGTCGACCGAGGAGGACTTGCGGCCAACGGGCACCTCGCGTCGGAGATCGCGGCCAGCCACGGCGATGTGACGCCGCACCGACCCCAGAATGCGGTGGGCCAGGATCTGCCGTAGCCAGCTCCATAGCTCGCCGTTGCTGCGGCCGCGGAAACTCAAGAAGTCCCGAGAGGCGTGTAACAGGGTCTCCTGGACGATGTCCGAGGGACTCTGTCTGACACCCAATCGCGCGGAGACTCCCCGTTGGGCCAGTACCTGGAGTCGGTCGCGGTAGCCTCCCAGCAAGGGACCCAGGCCGCTTTCGCCATTCCGGACCGATTGCAGCAGGTCTGAACCAGACGCATTTCCCGCTTCATTTGTAGCCGTGTCTGTCACAATACCCTGACAACGGCTGCACGTTTCGTGCCATTGCGCGATGAAGCATCGGGGGCCGGGATTTCAGCTGCGCCGGGCTCAATGGTGTTTCCCGGACGTCGAAACCGGCGTGGCGTTTTGAAACACCTCTCACGACCGGTGTTCTATAGTGCTACAGCGACAACTGACCGCTTTGAGCGATCAGGTTGAGCGATCAGGCGACGCCGTTGTAGAGCACGTCCATGACGTGGCCGGTGTTGAGGTGTACCGGTCGATCGAGTCGATCGTGGACGATCGTTGTCGGGTCGATGCCCAGTGCGTCGTAGATCGTGGCCCCCATGTCGTTGGGGTGGTAGGGGGTGGTGATCGGGTGCCCCCCGATCTTGTCGCTGGCTCCGATGATCTGACCGGGGCGGGTGCCTCCACCGGCGAACAGTGCCGAGTAGACCGAGGCCCAGTGGTGGCGGCCGGGGACCTTCTGGTTGGGTAAGGGTGAGATGGTTGGCGTGCGGCCGAATTCGCCGACGCAGATCACCAGGGTGGTGTCGAGCAGCCCGCGGTCCTTGAGATCATCGAGCAGTGCGCTGAGTCCGTTGTCGAGAGCCGGCAGCATGGTCCGCAGTCGTGGGAAGTGGTTGACGTGAGTGTCCCACATCTGCACGTGACCCATGCTGGCCTGGATCACGGGGATTTCCATTTCGACCAACCGGCGAGCCAGCAGCAGTGTCTGGCCATACTTGTGTCGGCCGTAGCGGTCTCGGACCGCGTCGCTTTCGGCGTTGATGTCCAGGGCGCCTTTGAGTTTGCTGGACGAGAGCATCGAGAAGGCGGTTTGTTGTTGGCTGGTGTACCGGATTCCCTTGGGAGATTTGTCGATGCCTCGTTGTTGCCGGTCGATGGTCGTCAGCAATTTGCGGCGGTCGTCGAGTCGGCTGGCACTGAGTCCTTCGAGCAGCGAGAGGTCGTTGACCTTGTAGTCCTTGTTATTGGGGTCGCTGTTGAGCACAAAGGGGTCGTGCCTGGGTCCGAGGAATCCCGAGTGCTGACCGGGCCAGACCAACGCGCCTTCGATCAACGGGTTGGGGACGGTGACCTGGCTGGGCAGGCCGTCTGCTCGAGGTCTCAGCAAGGAGACGCCGCCGCCGTAGCAGGGCCAATCGGAGCGTTTGAGCGATTTCGCCTGGTTCGAGGTACCGCTGTCGGGTTGGACGTAGCCGGTCAAGGCGTTGTGCGAACCGGAGAGGTGGCGGTTGTCGCCGTGGTGCATCGAGCGGACGATCGAGATCATGTCTGCCCGTTGAGCCATCTTGGACATCTTGTCCGAGAACTGGATCCCGGGCAGCTTGGTCGAGATCGGTTCGAATTCTCCCTTGGTCGCGGAGGCTTCGGGCTTGGGGTCCCAGATGTCGGTGTGGCTGCCGCCGCCGGGCAGAAAGACGAGCACGACGGATTTGATCCGTGGCGTCTTGAGTGCCGAGTGAGCCTGCTGGGTGAGCAGTGAGGAGAGTCCCAGGCCGAAGAACGATGAGCCACCGATCTGCAGGATGTCGCGTCGATTGACCATGTTGTCATCCGTCTCCGGTCGTCCTGGTTCCACTCGGACGGGACCCGTCCATTGTCTCGGATCGAGGTCGACGCATTCGCCGCACCCGATGCGTTGCATTATGGTCTGAATCGAACCACCGGGGCAATGGGAGCCAGTCTTGTTGGCCGGAATTCTGGTGGAAACACCGATTGAGATCGGCAAGTGCTACCGTTTCAGGGAATACAACCATTCGTTGCGGGACCCGTCGCTGGTATTCGTCATGGCCACCCGATGGAAGATCCTGCTGTTGCAGATGGCCATGGACGAGTAGGTCTGTTGCCCCAGCTGGTTTTTCGCCTTGATGTCGAGTCCCTTCCGGCTGGCGGCAAAGACGGTGGTCTGTCCCGATTCGTCGGTGGCGTAGAGGTTACCGGCGGCGAGGACGAGGGAGGATGTGAACGTGCCTCCGAGTCGTTTTTTCCAGAGTGTCTTGCCGGTGATGGTATCCCAGGCGACGGCGATGCCGGCATCGAGCACGGCATAGAGCGTCTTGTCGTGAGCGACCATCGAGGGGACATAGACGCGTTGTGTGTTCTGCCAGGCGGTCGTGCCGCTGCCATCGGCGAGTATGGCCTGGACGTGGTTGCGTGGATAACCGCCGCTGGTGAAGATGCGTGTCCCGTCGCTGACCACCGAAGTCACGCACTCGGTCGTCGCCCCGTCGATCTCCCACAGTTTCTTTCCGGTGCGTGGGTCGTATGAGGAGACGAGGTTGGCACCGACCATCAGGATCTGATCGAAGCCGGCCACCTTGAAGACGATCGGCGAGGTGTAGTTGGCTTTCTTGGGTCGTTGCTGCTTCCAGACCACCTGCCCGGTTGCTCGCGACATCCCCACAACGACGCCTCCGGCTCGGTTGTCGGCCGAGACGAGCACGAGGTCGCCGAAGAGGCAGGGTGAGGAGCTGAAGCCCTGGTGCGTCTGGTAGTTGGTCACGCTGGTTTGCCAGGCGATGCGTCCGTCGAGGTGGAGTGCTGAGGTGACGACGGATCCGTTGTGGAGAAAATTGACGTAGATCTTGTGTCCATCGCAGGCGGGTGTGCAGCTGGCCTGGCTGCTCTTCTTGTTGCCTCGAGTTTCCAGCGGCCCCTTGTGGACAACGGTCTCCCAGACCTTGCGTCCGGTGTTTCGATCGAAGCAGAAAACGCTTTGTGTGCGGGCCGACGGGTCGGCGGATACGATGACGACGTGCGGGCCCAGGACCGAGGGCGATCCATGTCCACGTCCCGGGACAGCGACCTTCCAGGCCACGTTGCTCGATTCGCTCCAGGTCAGCGGTGCCGTTTGTCCCTGGGTAGCGACTCCGTTTCGATCCGGCCCGCGCCACCAGGGCCAGTCTCCCGGTGACGTCTTGATCGGACGCACGCGTGCCGTCTTGGCGACGCTGACCAGTTGTGTCCGATTGAGATCCGGTTCCTGATCCGGTTCCTGAGCCAAAGCCGGACAAGTTGATCCGATGGCCACGATGGCCAAGGCTGTCAGACACGATCGATGACACTCGTGTTGGTTCATGGTGCGGCAGCCTGTTTTTCAGCGTGAGGTCAGTTGAGACCAACTGGGTCCGGCTTCTGCGGGCAGTTCCTGCAGGAATCGGACTCGGCTGGTAACGCGTTTGAACAGTTCCGGAACGGCCTCACCCATCTGCCAGAGTGCATGTCGAAAACCGGACTGATCGGCCAGGTGAACCCCACGGATCGAATTCCAGCATGCGTTCGGCGGGTGACCTGCCCAAGACGACATGGTAGTCGAAGCCACAACCAGAATCTCCACCGTCCACGGAGACCCGGTTCGCATCACGCGGTTTTGTTCTGTTGTTGGCGTTGTCTGTGAGCGTGGATATGCTGGGTCGGGTTTGGCGGCGGGCTGGCTGTGTTGGCGAGCCGGTCGGTGTAGGGACTTGGGCGACTTGGGCGAGAAAGAGGTCAGTGATGAGGATAGCGTTGGGTGAGATTGTCCAGGAGACCGGGACGTTTACGCCATCACGGATGGGGCTTGAGGCTTTCGAGGCGTACGGGTTGTACCAGGGAGCGGAACTGCTTGAACAACTCCCGGGTGTCGGCCCACCGGGTGGGTTCCTGCAGGTTGTTGCCGAAAGGGCCGGACAATCCGAGCCGATTGAAGTTGTTCCGTTGGCTCGAGCCTGGGCCGGCGCCGGAGCCAGAATTCTCGACAGCACGTTTGACAAGATTCTCGAGATGTTGTTGGTTCCGTTGCGTGAGGCGGGCGAATTGGACGCGGTGTTCCTGTCGTTGCACGGAGCGGCCAGCATCGAACGCGATGACGATCTGGAAGGCGCGGTGCTCGAGGCGGTTCGTGAGGTGGTTGGACCGGATGTGCCGCTGGTGGTTCCGCTGGACCATCACGCGAACATCACGGCACGGATGATTGAACATGCCGATCTGCTGGTCGGCCACGAGACGCAACCTCACGACCCGCTGGCCACCGGGGTCAAGGCGGCCGGTTTGCTGTTCGACTGGTTGGCGAGTGGTCGCAAGCCGGTGATCGCCTGGCGGAAGATTCCGATGATCACTCCTCAGGACCAGTTCCTGACCTCGGCCGGCCCCATGAAAACCTGGTTCGATCGGGCTCGAGAACTGGAACAGCAGCCAGGCGTACTGGACGTCTCACCGTACCCCATGCAACCCTGGCTCGACGTGCAGGAGGGTGGCTGGTCGGTTGTGGTTCAGACCGATGGCGACGACCGACTTGCCGAGCGGCTGGCTGGCGAGATGGCGGGTTTGGCTTGGGAGATGCGAGAGTCGTTCTGGCGATCCGAGCGGGTGGAGGTGTCCGAGGCCGCCCGGCGGGCTCTGGAAGCCGACCACTCCGACGGCCTGTTGATTCTTTCGGACACCGGCGATTCGGTCTATGGCGGAGCACCGGGTGACAGCACGTGGATTCTTCGTGAACTGTTGACCCAGTCGGCCGGTCAGCCCGAGTCGGACCGGGCGGTGCTGGTGCCGATTGTTGATCCGGCGGCAGTCGATGTGGCCTTCGCCGCCGGAGTCGGGGCTCGGGTGACGGTTGAACTGGGAGGCAAGATCGACAGTGAGTTCAGCCAGCCGGTCGGGACGACCGCCTTGGTGGTGGCCGTGTCCGAGAACCACGTGGCCGATGTTGGTGAACGTGGGCGAGTTGAAATCGGACGGGTGGTGGTGTTGCAGGTCGGGCCGGTGCAGATCGTGGTGATGGCCAGCGCCGGATTCACCATCTGCCACCCCGTGCTCTACCAGCATCTGGGACTGGATGTCGATCGTGCTCGTGCGGTTGTCGTCAAGACGGCCAGCAACTTCCAGTACTTCGAGAGATGGCGACGGGAACTGATCCGAGTCGATACACCGGGAATGACTCAGTCGGATCTGGCCGCATTCGACTGGACCCGGATTCCTCGACCGATGTTTCCCTTCGATGGGGAAATCGCATGGGACCCGGGCTGCACGGCTTCTTGAGGGAGGTCGATTGTCTTGAGGTTTGAGAAAAAACGGGGCCCTGACGGGCGAGAATTCGATATAGTGTGACAGCGGATCGCATAGGAGTTCTTCGATGTTACATGTATTGGGGCGGCGCAAGCGGCTGTGCGACGGGATCACTCGTCGCGAGCTGATGCAGGTGGGTGGTCTGTCGCTGTTTGGCAGTATGAGTGTGCCGCGTCTGTTGCGTGCGGCCGATGCGTCGGAGGGGAACGGGACGGCCAAGTCGGTGCTGCTGTTCAACCTGTTGGGCGGTCCATCGCACATGGACATGTTCGACATGAAGCCTGACGCTCCGGCGAAGGTGCGAGGCGAGTTTCGACCGATTTCCACCTCGTTGCCGGGCGTGCAGATTTGCGAGCACATGCCGGGTATCGCTCGCTGGATGCACAAGGCGACTTTGATCCGCACGGTCACTCACAAGTACAACTCTCACGATCCCACAGCGATCTTGACCGGTTGGGACAGCGGCAATTCTCAGCTGCCCGCTCAGCCGACCGACCCGCCGGACATCGGAGCCATCTGCGAGTATCTCGGTCGCGGTTCGCGTGATTTGCCAGCCTCGGTCTGCCTGCCGAATTACCCCGGATCGGGTCAGAGTTATCGTCGCGGCGGCCCGTATGGTGGATTCCTTGGCAGCCAGTTCGACCCGTTGTTCGCCGTCTGCGAGCCGACCTTCAAGAAGGAACCGCCCAAGCACCACTACTGGCCGGTGATGCCGCATGGCGAGCCGATGATGCCGGCATTGGACAGTCTGCCGGCGATGACGGCCGACCGGTTCGATCGGCGCCGCTCGATTCTCGATCAACTCGACCAGCAGTTCGAACTCGTCCGCAGCAGTCGTTCGCTCGAGCGACTGGATGGTTTCCAGCGTCGTGCGTTCGAGATGCTCACGTCCAGTCGCACCCGAGATGCCTTTGATCTCTCGAAGGAATCTTCTGCGACTCGCCAGCGTTACGGCGACAACTTGTGGGGTTCGACCATGATGGTGGCCCGCAGGTTGCTCGAGAGACGTGTGCCGTTTGTGAGTGTCCACCAGGACATCTACAAGCACTACGGCCACTCCTACGACATGCACACGAACAACTTCGGCATGCTCAAGGATCACAACCTGCCGATTCTCGACCGTGTCATCCCCGCCTTGCTCGAGGATCTCGAGTCGAGCGGGTTGTTGGATTCGACGTTGGTAATCGTGATGGGCGAAATGGGGCGGACTCCGACGGTCAACAGCCGAGCTGGCCGAGACCATTGGCCTCAGTGCGGCTTCAGCCTGATGATCGGTGGCGGCGTCAAGCCGGGCCACGTGCATGGCCGGACCGACAAGCAGGCGGCTTATCCGGAGAGTCACCCGGTGAAGGTGGCCGATTTTGTGGCGACGATCTACCAGTTGATGGGGATCGATCCGCACATGACCGTCGACGATCGCCAGGGTCGGCCGATCCCGATCGCGCATGGCGGCGATCCGGTGTTCGGTGTGATCAGCTGAAGCGGCCGCCGGGTCCGTGGATCTGTTACAGCGGTGATCTTCAATTTGGGAAATCGACGTGCAATATCGACCGCTGGGGCAGACTGGTCTGGAGGTCAGCTCGATCGGGCTGGGCTGTGTGACGTTTGGCCGCGAGATTGACCGAGCGAGTTCGTTCGCGGTGCTCGACCACGCGTTGGAACGAGGCATCAACCTGCTCGACACGGCCGAAGCCTATGCGGCGGGCGAGTCGGAACGGGTGGTGGGCGAGTGGATGGCTGATCGCGGCGTCCGCGACCGGGTTGTGTTGGCCACGAAGGTCTCCGGGAGACTGACGCGGGAACGAGTGATTGGGTCGGCCGAGGAGAGTCTGCAGCGGTTGGGGGTCGAGGTGATCGACCTGTTTCAATTGCACGTCTTTGACGATTCGACACCGGTCGACGAGACACTCGCGGCGTTGGACACTCTGGTCGAACAGGGCAAGGTCCAGCACATTGGTTGCAGCAACTGGGGTGCCTGGCAGATGGGGCATGCCCTGATCCGTTCGGCGGCCGAAGGAGGCCCGCGGATGGAATCGGTTCAGCCGCCCTACAACCTGGTCCAGCGTGACATCGAGGCCGACCTGTTGCCGTTGTGTCGGGATCAACAGGTCGGAGTTCTCAGCTACAGCCCGCTGGGAGCCGGGTTCCTGACCGGCAAGTATCGACCCGGCCAGGAGATCCCGTCGGGGACCCGGTTCGATGTGATCCCCGGACACCAACCGATCTACTTCCACGACACCGGCTGGGCGGCGTTGGAGCGATTGGATCTGGTGGCGGCCGACACGGGGAGGTCGCGGGTGGATCTGGCCCTGGCCTGGGTGATTGCTCAGGCCGGAGTCACTTCGGTGCTGATCGGTTGCCGGTCACTCTCGCATGTCGACCAGGCCTTCGCAGCCGAGTCGGCGGGGCTTTCTGATGAAGTTGTCGCTCGGTTGTCGGCGTGCGACTGAGAATCCGGGAACCCGAGCCAGGCAACTCTGCCTGCGGCGCGTGAACCTGTCTCGATTGTCGTGTGGCGGGATTCGGCGACCGGATTTAGCGACGGGACTCGAGTTCTTCCCATTCGGAGAGTTTCTCGGGCAACAACACGCTGATCGTCGTCAACCGGACCGTCACTTGTACAATCTCGTCACCAACCCCCTTGAAGAATTCGGGGTTGGAGAGTGTGTCGTTGAGCTGCTGCTGTTCGGATTCGAGCGATTCGATCTCGACGAACAGTTCATCGGCTCGAGTCTTTTCCTTGAAAGTCAGTTTCTTGATCCTGGGCGTCAGGCCCGTGCCGGATTTGTTTGCCGTGGGTGGTGTTGTGCCGGCTGTGGTTTCTAACGGTTTTGCCTGGTTCCTTTGCTTGATGTAGTCGTCGTACCCGCCGGCGTATTCCTTGAGCGAACCGTTGTCATCGAAGACCAGCGTGCTGGTGACCAGGTTATTGAGGAACTCGCGGTCGTGGCTGACCAGCAGCAGAGTGCCGGGGTAGTCGGAGATGAGTTCTTCGAGCAGTTCGAGTGATTCGGCGTCGAGGTCGTTGGTGGGTTCGTCGAGCACCATGATGTTGGACGGTCGTTTGAAGATCCGTGCGAGCATCAACCGATTGCGTTCGCCTCCGGAGAGATGCCGAGCCGGCCGTCGGGCTCGTTCGGGAGTGAACAGGAAGTCCTGCAGGTAGCCGTAGATATTTCGGGGTTTGCCGTTAATTTCCAGGACGTCTCGTCCTTCGCCGACGTTTTCGATCACGGTCTTGTTTTCTTCGATTTGCTCACGCAGTTGATCGAAGTAGATTATCTCGAGTCGTGCGCCGTGTCGAATCGAGCCGGACGTTGGTTCCAGTTGGCCCAGAAGCAGTTTCAGCAGCGTAGTTTTGCCTGACCCGTTTGGTCCGATGATCCCGATGCGGTCACCGCGAGAGACCAGTAGCGAGAGGTCCTGGACGACCGGGTGTGTTCCCTCGGGCGTGTCGTAGGCGAATCCGACCTCCTTGGCTTCGATAACCAGTCGACCCGATTTCTCGGCTTCGGCCGTCTGCATACGGATGTCACCGATTCGGTGTCGCCGGCTGCTGTGTTCGTCTCGCATGCGTTGGAGAACTCTGACGCGGCCCTCGTTTCGTGTGCGGCGAGCCTTGATCCCGGTCCGGATCCAGCGTTCTTCCTCGGCCAGTTTGCGGTCGAAGTTGGAATTATGTTTGTCTTCGGCATCGAGCAAACTCTGACGCCGTTTCAGGAACGTGGGGTAATCGCACGGCCAATCGAACAGTTTGCCTCGGTCGAGTTCAATAATCCGCGTCGCCAGTGCCTGCAGGAAGACTCGGTCGTGAGTCACAAACAGCAGTGCGCCGTCGTAGACGCTGAGGAACTGTTCGAGCCAGGTGATCGAGTCGATGTCGAGGTGGTTGGTTGGTTCGTCGAGCAGCAGCAGATCGGGTTCGTGGACGAGAGTCCGAGCCAGCAGCACGCGTCGTTTCATGCCCGACGAGAGTGAGGCGAAGGCGATCGAACCATTGAGCGACATGCGAGACAGGACTCGGTTGACCGCCTGTTCATGTTGCCAGTCTTCGCCATCGACGGCCAACTGGACGGCCGCCTCTTCGATCATTTCTCGCACCGACAGGTTGCTGCCGCTGGGGACATCCTGCACAAGTCGTGCGACGGTGGTCCGGGGGTCACGCAGGACTTCTCCGTCGTCGGCATCCAGTTCGCCGGCGATCAACTTCATCAACGTCGATTTGCCGGTCCCGTTGCGGCCCAGCAATCCGATGCGTTCGCCTCGCTGGATCTCCACGTCGATCCCGTCGATTAACGGTTCACCACCATAGGTGAATTGCAGTCCGCGGAGGCTGAGTAGAGACATCGGGATTGGTCGGCCGCAGGGCTAGTTGTTTTTGTCGAGGCGGATGGTGGGGGGGCCTTCGAGGTAGCCCAGCGATTCGAGGAAGCGGTCCATCTCGGTGACAGTGGCCAGGAAGTGCCTGGGGCTGCGGCTGCGGTTGAAGAACCCGTGTGGCTGGTCCTTGTACAGGAACAACTCACTGCGGCTACCGACCTCTTCCATCTTCTTCTTGAATGCCTGTCCCTTCTCGACTGGGACCAGGCTGTCCCGGGTGCCCAGGAAGACAATCGCCGGGGGCATGCCCTTGCGGATGTTGTGCAGTGGCGAGATCTCGCGGTAGCGATCCTTGACTCGCGAGTGCCCGAAACCACCAGGGCCGTTGTCGTAGACCGGGTTGAACAGCAGCAGGGCGTTGGGGCGGCAACTGATCTCCAGGTTGTCGGTGGCGGCGTCGAGTCCGGGAACCGTGGCGGTCGCCGCGGCGACGTGGCCGCCGGCCGAACCACCACCGGCGGCGAGTCGGTCGGGATCAATCCTCAGCCTCTCGGCGTTGGCTCGCAGCCACCTGATCGCCGACTTTCCATCCTCGACGCACTCGAATGGCGACGTACCCTGCCTGGTCTTGACGCGATAATCGGCGACGATGCCGACCACGCCGCGAGTGGCGAGGTAGGAGGCGTGCTCCTGGAACTGCCGGGGCGTTCCTCCATTCCAGGAACCGCCGAAGAAGAACACTGCCGCGGGGCGCTTCGTCGACTGGTCCTTTCGTTTCGGCTGGTAGACGTAGAGCGAGAGCTTCACGTTGCCGACGGTTTTGTAGACGTGAACGGTTGCTCCAGCGATCGAGGGGGCCTGGCCCACCTTGGCCTTCTGGGCCATGGCATCGGGATTTCCCACGGCGGAGGCCAGCAGCAGCGTCATGCCAAGGCAAGTCGGCCGTCGCAATCTCATCGGTGGTCTTTCGAAGTGTGGGGTTCAGAGGCCGGGACGCGGGGTCTTGACGGGCCTCTTCCAGAGGCAGCAGTGTTGCAGTGTTGACGATAGGTGTCGGTGAGGAAAAAACAAGCAGGGGGGGCGGGAGGCGCAGGCCAGGCTGTGCCTGTCCTACGGTGTGGGTGGGATACGATTGAGTGTGTAATAGCCGGTGGGGTGCAACAGCGGTTGTCCGTCCTGGCTGCGGAGGCCTTGGGCGTGCAGTTCGTGGACAAACATTTCTCGCAGTCCATCGATTCGCAGTCGGATTCGCAGTTGGTCCTGGCTGAGTTGGACCGAGCGAATCGCGAGGCGTTTCTTTTGGATTTCGTCGCTGCCGTAGGTCGAATGGTAGGTGTAGGTGTAGCTGTTGGCGGAGTACGAGCCGATTTGGCGAGCCGTTTCGATTTGGACCGGGCGAGTCATCACCAGTTCGAACCCGTCGTGTCGTGCCCGGATCTCCTTGATTTCGAACGGAGTCTTTCCGGTCCAGACGAGTCGTTGCAGTCCGTAGGCTGCCGTCCCCAGGCTGCTCCAGCCGCGGTTGCTCAGTCCGGCAAACAGGCTTCCGTCGTGGCCTTGTGCCAGTCGAATGACGGCTGAGGCCAGTCCTTCGCGGAAGGGGAAGCAGGCACCCTGGTATTCGCCACCGACCTTTTCGAGAAAGACGCGGTTGATCGACGCCAGGGTGAATTCGCCGACGAACAGTTGGCCGTCGAAGGGTCCAAAGCGACCGTGGCTGTTGTCGAGCACGATGTCGGTGGCCGACTGGCCGACTTTCTTGTACGGGAACCAGACGGCTGGCGGCTTGAGGTGAGGAATTCGTTTGACGGCTTCGGGCAACGGCAGCCCATTGGGGATCGAGGTGATCCCCGAGATGGGTGAGCCGGGCAGGTTCATCGACGCGAGTGCTTCGGGGTGGTGAAAGAACGCTCCGGCCCGCATGTGGTGCAGCGAGTTGGTGCCGACCCAGTTGCCTTGCTGGTCGGTGTAGAACATGTCGCCGGCCCGGTTGGCTCCGAGTCCACTCGGAGATCTCATGCCCGCGCAAACCGGCACCAGCTTGCCGGACCTGTTGACCTGGACGCCCCAACCACGCCAGCGAGCCTGGGCCACGTTGAGTGTCTTGTTGCGGATCATCAGTGAGGACTGCTTGCCCTGGAAGCCCATGCCGATGTTGAGTGTCATCCAGAGATTGCCCTGGCCATCGAGCTTGGGGCCGAATGCGTATTCGTGGTAGTTGCCCGTCACGCCCCAGCCGTTGCTCACGCAGATGTATTCATCGGCCACCAGATCGCCATCGGTGTCGGTGATCCGAGTCAACTCGGTCCGCTGAGCGGTAAGAAACGAATTGCCTTGTCTGAGCAATCCGAGTGGTTCGTGCAACGCCTCGGCGAATCGCCGGTAGGTGATGTTGCGTGGCGGATCGTCGTAGACGCGATCCAGAAACCAGATCTCGCCCTTGCGGATCGTCACGGCCAGACGGTTCTTGCCTACGGGTGCCATGCCGCTGACTTCCAGCACCAGTCCCTTCGGCGGCGGTTTCCAGAACTTCGACCGGGATTGAGTGGCCGCCTGCGACGTCAAGATGGTCACCAGCCGGTAGTAGTCCGATTCGTCGGCCGCACGGGCCGTTTCCGAGGTGGGTGACATCAGTACGATCACCAACCCTGCTGCCAGGCCAATCGGCAGCCAGCCACCGCATCGATTGTTGTCCAATCGTTTCACCATCGGTAGTGGATCTCCACGACGGCCCTGGGCGCGATCACGATCGGGATCCTCCATTCGGACCTCCCTCCGATCGTCATCATCTTGTCGGCGTGACTGCGTTTGGTTCGGACCGACACGGTCAGCCCGTGCTCGTTGGTGTAGGCACCCGGGGCCGGGCTGGCCAGTGCTTGTCCGGTGAGGCCACGGATCCAGGCGGTCGGCAGTCCCGGCTTGGTTGTGGCCTGGTTGGTGATGGTCAGAGTTCGCTTCAGACCGTGTCCGGCGGTCGGTTCGATTCGGTCTTGGACCTGCAGCGTTCCCAGCGAGTAGTGCAGGGTGGGGACACGCGACTTGTCGAGGCGGTAGCCACCGAATCGGTAGGCGGTCGCCGGGTCCGTCGCAGCGGGCCAGGGCGAGTCGGCTGAGTTCAACTGGTTGAGGGCCAGGCCGTCGGGCAGCGAGATGAGTTGGTTGCCCAGGGGTGCTGCCGGCGGGATGAACCGGTTGAACCAGGTGGCGTGCGCGTCGAGAAATCGGCCTCGCCAGGCTTCGACCGCACTTCCGGTTCGAGCGTTGAAGGCGAAGTGGGTGCCGGATGGAAATCCGACAGCGATGGCGTGTCTGCCGGCTCGCTGCATGAACGTTCTCAGAATCAGCGGCCGCTCGCCGGGGACCAGTTCGTAGTTGTCGACCTTGTCGCGGATGATCTTTTCGGGCAACGGTTGACGCTCGATGTCGGCCATGTAGGCCCAGAGCGACGCGAGTTGGCGGTCGACGTTGCCGTCGAGGACATCCGGGCTGTTGGTCTTTCCCTTGGGAAAGAACGTCGGCATTCGCGTGCGTTTTTTTTGTGACGCGGGGTCGAGCAGGAATCGACGCATCCAGTCGGGTCGGATGCGACTTGTGGCACCGGCCAGGTCGACTCCGACCACACCTGGCAGGCGTTCGCTTCGGACCGGATGGCACTGAACACAGCCACGATCAACCAGGGTCCGACCGGCAGTTGCCAGAGGTGGGAAGTCGCCAAAGACCTTGCTGGGTGGCGAGTCGGTTCCGCGGTCGACGGCGGCCAGTTGACGCGGCAGTTGGAGTACTTCGCGGACGGGAAACACCGGCATGCGGGCTTCGAGGTGAGGCCGAACGTCACCGGTGCCTTCGAACACCTTTTGCATCCAGACGGTCTTCAGCTTGTTGCCGGCGCCGGTGAGAGTCGGAGGCAATCGTCCCTCGTCGCCAAGATCGGCGTGGCCGGCGGTCTCGAAGTAAGCTCGGCGACCGGGGCCGACTCCGCCCGTCTGCCCTCGAGTGTGACAGGCGTAGCAGTTGAGCGTCAGAAGGGTGCGGTGCAGGGCGAGAGCGGGCGACGGCAATGTGGTTGGCGTTGCGGACTGGATCGACAGGATGCCGGCTGTGATGGCTTTGCGTTGTTGTGGGTCGAGTTGGTAGCGAGGCTGAGCGGGTGTGGGGTTGGCCAAGCACGACTGGACGGCGGCCGGTCGCAACCGATTCAGGGGTGTGATCGGCATCTCGGCCGGTGGAAAGCGAGAGTTGACCGTGTGGCAGCGGTTGCAACCGAGCGATTGAAACATGCGTCGACCGGTCTGGATGAGTTTCGTGTCGTTCGAATGTGGCAGGGTGTTGGCTGGGGTGTTGGCTGAGGTGTTGGCTGGGTGGAGGTATGCGGCGAGGTTGGCGGCTTCGTGGGGTTCAAGTTTCAGAGACGGCATGCGTCCGGCGGGGCGAGTTGTTTCGGGCTGCAGCAGAAAGTGAGCCAGGGCTTCTCGAGTGTATTTGCTGGCCGGCTGGCCATGGGGAATCGAGGGGAACGGGCGTGCAGCGGTTTCGAGGCCGAGTTCCTTGAGTTCTTCGGGGTCGAGTTGAGTCAGCAATTTGGTGAGTTCGGAGGCGGGTTGCGGCCGGGCCTTGAACGTCGGGTCGGGCTGGTGACAGGCGACGCAGCCGATCTGGTGAAACAGCAGGCGGCCCCGGCCGGGGTCGCCCTTGTCGAAAAAACGTCCGGCAACCGGTCGCGACGCGGTCGATTTCAGTTCCGGATAACCTTCTCGCTGTGTCGACAGAAACGCCAGCAGTGCTGCGATTGTCCGAGTCTTCCTGTTGGGCGGGATGGCGTGGAGCAGATCGGGCATGGTCGTACCCGGATCGGTGGCTGAGGGGTTGTCGAGGTGCCTGGCGAGCCAAACGGCCTGCAGCCGGATGCCGACCGCTTCGAGTCGCGGACCACGTCGCGGTTCGAGGCTTCCGGGTCGAGTGCTCGAGTGGCAGGCCGTGCAGCTGAGTTCGCCCAGGAGCAACCGGCCGGCTTCGGCCGATTCGAGATCACCGTGTCGAGCGAACCGTTCGAAACCGGCGACCATCGCCGGGCGAGGTGGTTCGGCCGTGTTGGTGACCGGGTTGGTGACCGGGTTGGTGACCGGGTTGGCGGTTTGGGCGACG
>Ga0115002_10000513_pt1 | contig 55072 bp, 54 predicted proteins | sample ArcticOcean_MG_C_8_FD_89576 | JGI IMG/M metagenome (GOLD analysis project Ga0115002, IMG submission 89576) | Marine microbial communities from western Arctic Ocean - ArcticOcean_MG_CB11_86 | ecosystem: Environmental > Aquatic > Marine > Oceanic | place: Arctic Ocean: Canada Basin | collected... | reverse complement strand
CGCAGTCGACCCCGAAGAGGAAATCCAGGTCCCTGGTGCTCCCTCCGACCTCCCGGCCGCGATCAAGTCCGATCCAGAGGACGAGGTCGACCTCTTCGGTAGCACACTCCGAGACCTGCTCGTTATCCTTGGTCTCTCGGACACCAGTATCACCGCACGTGACCCCGAAACCCCCGGTGACGGAGTCGGACTGATCTCTCAAGTCTTCGATGTGTTCGGAGAAAACGACGAGGTTTCCGACGAACTCGCAGTCCTCATCGGGCGCCGCGGCGAAACGCTCAACGCACTGCAGTACCTCCTCAACGTCCTCGTCTCCAAGCACACCGATGGTGAACTCGTCTTCTCGGTGGACATTGAGGGTTACCGCAGCCGCCGGGAACGCACCCTGGTTGACATGGCTCACGAGATCGCCGCCGAGGTCCGATCTACCGGCGACGTCATTACTCTCGAGCCCATGCCCGCTGCGGAACGCCGTATCATTCACCTCTCACTCGAGAGTGAAGAAGGCGTCACCACCGAAAGCGTCGGTCGTGGTAACGACCGTCAGGTCGAGGTGATGCCCGGCTAAGCCATTACTGCCAAGGAGAATCTGTGACCGGATCGATTCCAGAGTCAGTGCTCTTGGTCGGTCCGGTCACTATCGTGGTCGGCGAGGGAGAGAGCACGGCGCCATCACATCTACCTTCAACCACATTTCTGAAGGCCGGCAACTCACCGCGCTAGCCCACCCCTCACATGCTCTCTCTGCCCACGACTTCCCCGATGCCTAGCACTCGCCTGCCATCCTCCTCCTCGGCACTTTTATCGAGGACGATATCGATATCGCGTCCTTCACAAATCGCCTAATCGGACCCCAGTATAAGTACACTAATCGATGGTGTACTACATACCGCGACCTCAGTAGTTACTCTTGTTCTTTTATTCATAAAAAAACTCTCTCATACCACTATATACTCCTGTTATCTTATTTTTATTCACAATTTTAATAAAATTATAGGAGCCAAGAAAAACTCGAAATCGTGCGCGCCATTGCGTCTTTCTCATCACCACCTCTCGCCAACGTGGCGTCCAAATCCAGCAGACCCAGACGCAGCAGCAAATCCCATCACCCCCTTCGCACCGGAAATTGATGCCACCGGTACAGGGGATATCTTCGCGTTCGCGTTTATACTTGCACTGCACGAAGGTCACGCCACCGTCAGCCGTTTCACCGCCGCGTTCGCCGCCACCTCCGTCGCAACTTTCGGACCCAGCCCGTTCCCCCTCCGGGCAGAAATCGAACGGCGCCTCGCCGCTGCGGCGATCGTCAGTGATGATGTCGAACGAGGAGCGCCCGATTGAGCCTCGCATTCGCACTCGCCAACCAAAAAGGCGGCGTCGGTAAAACGACGACAACCGTATCGCTCGCTGCTGCCCTCGCCGCCTGTGGACAACGCGTCCTCGTCATCGATGCCGACCCTCAGGGCAACGCCACATCCGCCTTCGGCTCCCACGCACTCGAATCCGGTGCGCTCTACGAAGCGCTCGTAGACGAATCCCCTCTTCTCCCCGCTATCCAAACCACCGCCACCCCCGGCGTCTCCATAGTCCCCACCAGCCCAGCCCTCGTCGGAGCCGAAGTCGAACTTGTCTCCGTCATGGCCCGCGAATTCCGTATGAAGCGCGCACTCGAATCCGTCCGAGACCACTTCGACCTCGTCCTCATTGATTGCCCACCCTCTCTCGGCCTTCTCACTGTCAACGCCCTCGCCGCCGCTGATGAAGTCATCATCCCCGTCCAGTGCGAATATTTCGCCCTCGAAGGACTCAGCCACCTCTCCCACACCATCGAACTCGTCCAACGCAATCTCAACCCACAACTCAAACTGCGCGGCGTACTGCTCACCATGTACGATGCACGCACCAATCTGTCCCGAGACGTCGAAGCGGAGGTCCGTAAACATTTCCTCAACACCTTCAGGGTCGTCATCCCCCGTTCCATCAGACTCTCCGAAGCTCCCAGCCACGGAACTCCCGTCCAGCAGTACGACCCCGCCTCCGCAGGTGCCATCGCCTACAACCAACTTGCCGACGAGCTCCTCGCCCAGATCAACCCTCCGCTCCCCCTCTCAGGAGGTGCCCATGACGCGTAGACATGGCCTCGGCCGCGGACTCTCCTCGCTCATCCCAGACGCCCCCATCGTCACCGCCGATGCCGCTTCGCCACCCTCCAATAGCTCGGTGCCGCTCACCCTAGGCGGCATAGCAGCCGGCACCCAAGCCGCCAGCGTCCCCACCACCGAAGTACTCATCGATCGCATCGAACCCAATCCCCAACAGCCCCGCACCACCTTCCACGAAGATCAGCTCGAGGAACTCGCCGCCTCCATTCGTGAACACGGCATCATCCAACCACTCCTCGTTTCTGAACAAAGCGGCGGCCTCTACCAACTCATCGCCGGTGAACGCCGTTGGCGTGCGGCCCGAATCGCCGGGCTCGAGCGCGTCCCCGTCACCATCCGCCAGACCACCCCGCAAGAACTCCTCGAACTTGCCATCATCGAAAACGTCCAGCGCGCAGACCTCAGCCCGCTCGAAGAAGGAGCCGCCTACCAGCGACTCATCGAAGACTTCCATCTCACCCAGCAACAAGTCGCCCAACGCGTCGGTCGCTCACGTACCGCCGTCGCTAACACCCTCCGCCTGCTTGACCTACCCACCCAACTCCGAGACTCCCTCGCCGCCGGCAGCATCTCCGAAGGCCACGCACGGGCACTCCTCGGCGCACCGGACATCGACTCCATGCTCGAAGCTTGGCGCAACGTCGTCGCCGATCAACTCAACGTCCGCCAGACGGAACAGCTCGTCCGCAACATCCGTGAACCGGAATCCGAGTCCACAAAAGCCCTTAATCAAGCCGGGATTAGCACCGGCGGTAACCCCGGCTCTCGCGGACCAGTCGTCGTCCCCGAAAGCATCGCCATCGCCCTCCAGCGCGCCCTCGGCACTAGGGTCACCCTCCGCCGCAGCGCGAATGGCTCCGGTACCATGACCATCCACTTCTACAGCGATGATGAACTCGATGGCATCCTCGAACGCATCTTGGAAGAAAACGCCATATGACCGCCGCCGAACATCTCGCCGAACTCGGCATTACCCTCCCCGTACCCGCACCTGCCGGCGTCTACCGCTCCGCCATCCGCAGCGGCAACCAGATTCACATCGCCGGCCAACTCCCCATGCGTGACGGTTCCCTCGTTAATCCCGGGCACCTCGGCGACAACGTCACTGTCGAACAGGGCTACGAAGCCGCCCGCGTCTGCGCTATCAACGCACTCGGCGCAGCTAACGCACTCCTCGGATCGCTCGAAGACCTCCGCATTATCCGTGCAGTCGGCCTCGTCGCCGCCGCCCCGAATTTCACTCAACACCCCAGCGTTATCAACGGCGCGAGCGAACTTCTCAAAGACATCTTCGGCGATGAGCGTGGGATCGGCACCAGAGTCGCATTCGGGGTAGCATCATTGCCGCTCGGCTCATCCGTCGAATTTGAACTGCTCATGGAGATCGACTGATGGCCCGAATCGACTTCGTCACCGGCGCGCCTGAAAAATACATGTCCCTTGTTCAAGAACTTACCCTCGTCCCCAGCCGCATCGAAACTATAGTTGTTGGCCACGCCGCCAGAAATCTCCAGAGCACCCCCGAAGGCGAATGGTCAGCCGCCCGCGTTCTCGCCCATATGATCAGCTACGCTCGCCACAACGGTGACTTCATCCGCCTAATCGCCTGGATGACCAGCCCCGAGCGCCAGTCATGGGACGAAGACGATGAAATTTCCCGCGAAGGCCTCGCCACCAAGAACTCCGCCGCCCTCCTCGAAGCGCTCAGCGCCGCCATCGCCGAAACCATCGAACTCCTCTCACACACACCCGATGCCCAGTGGGGCCGCCCCGGCACCGTTCCTGGCTACGGATACCGCTCCCTCCGTCAGCAACTCCGTGCCCACATCGATCACCTCAACGACCACGCCACCCAACTCGAAGACCTCCTCTCCCGCCCGCCGCCATCGCCGACAGTTCACCAACCCCTCCAGTAAGCCTTCCGATCTGACCACCACCCATGGGACTCGAAGCACTCCTCACCGTAGCGACGGCACCGAGGTCTCGCCCGCTAACGACTCTGTTCGCTGGGTCAGCATCACCGCCACCACTGACGATCCGCCCTCACAACAAGACATGCCACAGGACCCCGATGGTCGTCAGACGACTCAGCCAACGGCGAACACTGTCTCCACGAACAACCGGTGAGCAGCCTCCGTTTCGTCGATCTGAATGCGCCATTCAGCTCCTACACGCCTAACTCATCAGGGAGGAGCACTTCTGCCACTCGACCCGGTCTAGCTTCCGAGTGCCACTTCACTCATCTGAGTTGACCCGTTACCCCACCTCGATCGGCAGATCACTCCGCCCAGCCCACTCCGCCCATGACCCGTCGTAGTTCCGCGCCTGTTTCCACCCCAGCAATTCATACATCGCGAACCAACTCGCCGCTGCCCGAATTCCGCCGCCGCAGTAGGGAAGCACCGGCTGCGAACCGTCGAGGCCCGTCGCCAGTAACAGCGCCCGAAGCTGCTCTACTCCCAGGAATCGCCCATCCTCGTCCACCAACAGCTCCCAGTTCAAGTGGTGCGCCCGAGGCACACGACCCTTCCGAGGTGCTTCGTGTGCCCCCGTGCTCTCTCCCAGCCACTCCGCGTCCGAACGACAGTCCAGCACTTGTGATTCCGAGTTCCCTTCAGCCACCGCCAGCACTTCGTCCACCATCGAAATGATCGAACTGTCACCATCGCCGATCTTCACATTGATCGGATCGCGCATCGCCTCATCCGTCGTCACTGACAGCTCCAGCGCCGCCAGCGACCGATCAGCAATCTGCACCATTGGAAACCCATAATATCGCAGCACCCAGTACCCGCGTGATGGCCACATCGACTTCCCTGCCGCGTAAAAGATCACCCGCTTCGACTGATCGATCCCCATCCGGCCCAGCGTCGCCGCCAGCTCGTGCGGCAACGGCACCAGCGACCGCACTCCGTCGCGCTCAGACGTAAAATCGTCGTACCCATCGGCGAACACCGCACCCGGCAGATGCCCTGCCTCATACGCCTCGCGTCTGCCTTCGATCTGCACCAGCACCACGTCATCATCGTCCAAGTGTTCGGCCAGCCACTCCGCCTCAGCGATCGGATCCGGATTCATCGCCATCGCTCACAACCTCCGCTACTCGCTCCAGTGTTACTCGCCTGCCGAACCGCCATCCTGCTGCCCAGCGGAATCGTCACCGCCCAACTCACCGGCACCGCGGCCCCGCCGACGTCGCCCGCCACGCCGCCCGCGACGCCGTCGCTTCGGATCGCCAGCCTCGCCCTGCTCTTCCGTACTCCTAGACCCGGACGCCTCGCCGCGCGACGCGTCTGAAGCCTGCTGCACCACCCCCGAGCCCTGCTCCGTCGTCGCCGCTCCGTCTACACCCGAACGTGACCGCCGTCGTCGCCGTCGCTTCGACTTCTCGCCCGCCGGCTCTCTCCGAGACTCACTCGGCACATCCGATGAACCAGCCCCAGGTCGTCGCCTCCGACGCCCTGGTGTAATCCCCAACGGAAGGTCCGTCGCTCGCTCTGTCACCGGCTCCAGCACCGCGATCGTGTTACGCGCCAGCGACGTGGCCTCTGCTCGCGCCGGCTCTTCAATCGCCGATTCCAACTCTTCTGGTCGAACCACCGTGCCGTACTGTTGCCGCAACTCGTCTGCCGGAATCTCTATGATTTCGCCCGTCTCGTCCAGACGCATCCGCACCTTCTGCGCCAGCGCATCCACCGAAAGCACTTTCGCCCGGCCGCTCGGAGTCGTCACGCGCTTCCCTACCTTTGGTAGGTCGCCGCGCAACTCCTTGTACGCATCCACCTCAAACGACAAACAGCACAACAACCGACCGCATAACCCTGAGATTTTCGATGGATTCGGGGACAGCCCTTGTTCCTTCGCCATCCGAATCGAAACCGAAGGGAAACTCGTCATCCAACTCGTGCAGCACAACTCCCGGCCGCACACACCCATCACCCCCGGTCCCATCCCCTTCGCCCGGTCCCGGTCGCCCACCAGCTCAACGTGGACATCCGCCTCCAACAGCTCGGACATATCCTCCCGCAACCAGGCGTAAGACGTATTCTCCTGTCCGGTAAACGTCATCTCTCCATGTTCCCCCGAAAGATCAAACACGATGGTGGCGACGCGCACTCGAGGGTCCGTCCGCGCCGCCACTTCCTGCGCGCGGCCAATATCCTCTTCCGCTCGCTCCTTCTGACTGCGCCATGCCAGCACATCGTCCTCGGACGCCAACCGCTCAATTACCCGCAGTGGACGCTCAATCGTCGCCGAAATTACCTGATCGGGCGTCATTACCACCCAGCCAAGCTGTTCGCCGCCGTCCTTCTCCACCACCACGTAATCGCCAAGACCCGGTTGCAGATCACTAGGACCGCAATAATCAATCGGCCCAGCGGTGACGTATCGAATTCCAATCACGTCATTCATGCGCATCCGCACTAGGTACACACCCGTCGCTCCAGGTCCAAAGAGCCCTCACGACACAGGAGCACGTACTAGGGCGGCCTCCTCTTCTTCAACTCCCACAGCGGCGACAGGGAGGTCAAGCATCATTACCTCCAGCGCCAGCTGCGGGTTCACGTTCGCTAACAAATGCTCTCGTGTCCGGCGTATCACCTGCAATGCCAACACCGCATCAGCGGCACTCACATCCAAGCCAACACCATCTTCTCGAACACCCGCGGCCACCAGCAACGCATTACGCCACCAATCAGCCCACAGATCCACCGTCGTAATCACACTCGCGGGCTCACGCCGCCAGTTCCCGGACAGTGTCTGCGCATAATCCAATCGATCATTCCGGCCCGCACTCGCCAGTCGCTGCACATCTACCGCAACCGCCTCCTGCAACATCCGCAACGAAGGATCCTCGATCATCTCTATTGCCCGCCCAAACCGGCCCCGCGATTCCCGCGCCAGTTCCAGCGCCGCCTCTGCGTGTAGTTCCGTCCGACGAACTAGCGCCTCGGCCAACTCCGTCACCGGCATCGGCAGTAACGCCAGCTCCGTGCACCGCGATCGAATCGTCGGCAACACCGCATCCACATCGTGAGAAACCAACAGCAACAACACCTGCGGCGGCGGATCCTCCAACACCTTCAGCAACGCGTGTGCTGCCTCAGGCTGGAGATCACCCACCGAATCGACGATGAAAATCCGCCGTGGTGCCTGGAACGGCGTCAATGACGCCAATCGCTGCAATCGACGAATCTGGCAAATTCGAATCCGTGTCGCTGTCGCTGCCCGCTCCGCACTACTGTCATCGTCACAAATTCCACCGATCATAATCCGCTCAACATCTGGCAACTCATCCGACTCGATCGCCCGTGCCAACCGCGATTCCAGGTCGAGCGACCCATCCGGCAAACGATCCACCACCAGTGCCTGCGCCAACCGCTTCGCTAACGTCGCCTTCCCCACCCCCGGCGGCCCATGCAGCAAATACGCGTGTGACAACCGCCCCGTATCCATCGCCCGCGTCAGCGCCGCCACCGGCCCCTCCAGTCCCTCCAACCCCCACCCCGCCAGCGGCATGCCCGCAGCGGCCTCAGAGAATCCCTCCTCTGGCGACATCACCTCTTCCATCTGCTCCGAATCAGTCGACATCAGTCCGCATTAACTCCACGCCAACGACCCACCCGCGCTCGAACAGATCAGCCATAATTAGCAAGACATGCTCCAGCGTCGTCACCCCGCTCGTCGTCGTCACTATCAAACCCCGCAGAAACGGGTGCAGTCAGCCAAGAACCCCGTGACCCAGCACTCCGGCGCCATGACGAAGTATTTCATTGCGATTATCGCACGCCTGAACCCACCCCGTCAGCGAGCCGCGTTCCACTCGGCGAAGGTCGGAATCGACTCCGACTCCACTCGCACATCAATCAAAGACGGCACATCTGTATTGCCCATTGCATCCTGCAGCGCTTGGTTCAACTCGCCATGCATGCTCACGTCCCAACAAACACGTCCATCAACTTCGCTTATCCCCAGCGGTGCAGTAACGCCAGCAGCGAGGATGGACCATCATTACCGTACACAACCGGATTCGCCAGACTCGTCCTCGCCTCGTAACCACCGAGGTGAATCGCAACAGTCTCCCCTTGTTCCTGCCGACAGTCCCCCACCCACTTGGCAACCCCCGCCAAGCGCCAACTCCCGATAGTCTCTCCCTCATGCCACCCTCTAAGACCACCCCACCTCCCGACGTCCCTGCCATCACCCCCCAGCGACTCGGCCGCATCCGCACCCTCCTCCTCCACTGGTACGACGAACACCAACAGCCCTTCCCTTGGCGCGGCGCCCGCGACCCATACCTCGCCCTCGTCGCCGCCGTCTGCGCCCAACAGACCCAGATCTCCCGCGTCATCCAGATCTACGAACGCTGGATCACCGCTTTCCCCACCATCGAAACCGCCGCCTCATCCTCCCGTGCCGAAATCCTCCGCTGCTGGGGCCGCGCCGGCTACCCCAGACGTGCAGTCAACCTCCACGAGGCCTCCCGCATCTGTGTCGCCGAACACCACGGCCAAATCCCCCGAGACCCCGACACCCTTCTCGCCCTCCCCGGTGTCGGCCCCTTCACCGCCGCTATCGTCGCCAGCTTCGGATTCGGCGACGACGCAGCCGCCGTCGACACCAACATCATCCGCGTCATCGGCCGCCTCATCAGTGGAGATCTCCAGCCCACCACTGACACTCCCCGTGCCACCATCGACACCCTCGCCCAAATCCTCCTCCGCCCCGGCACCGCTGACCGCTGGAATCCCACCCTCATGGACTATGGCGGCCGCATCTGCACCCCCCGCCCCCACTGCGACCAGTGCGTCGTCGCCCACCTCTGCGCCGCCCGCCCCCGCTTCGCAGCCGGCGAAACCGCCGAACCCGTCCGCGCCCAGGGCAAATTCGCGGACTCCAACCGCGACTGGCGTGGCCGCCTCATGCAAACCCTCCGAGACCATCACGCCACCGACGCCCCGCCCCTCCGAACCACCACTCTCATCAACTCTCTCACCGCAGACCCCGGCACCCGCAAACGCCTCCGCTCCCTCCTAACCACCCTCATCACCGACGGTCTCGCCACCACCACCGAGGGCCACACCACCCTCGGCTTCCCCTAGACCCCAGTAGCCTCTCGCCCGACCCGGCGATTCCACTCATACCCCATCCCTCAATCAATCCAACCCCATACGCCCCCCTCGACAAACCAAGTATCTGACGAAACAGTCCGAATCCAGCATCATCAAACTACCGTCACTCCATCGTGACGAACTCACAATCATCGAGATCAAAGCGATCCTCAGTGCTGCTTCCTCTCCCACATATCCCCACCCTTCCACATCGACGATCTCCACAAGACCGACCGCAAAGCGCAACTAGGCCTCGAAGTAGCACACAATTCCCCGAGGGCGCGTTACGCTGCGAGTACCTGACGAGGATCCGTACACTTGGCGGCACCCTCCCGACCCGAAATCGAGGCCACCTATGAAAATTTCCGAATCCGTTCGAGCCGCCATGGTCCCGGACGACAACCCCATGCACCCCGACTTCACCTCCATCTACCTTGTCGGACCACAAGGCAACCAATCTCTCACCATCGACTCCGGTGAAGAAATCGACCGCTACCGTTGGTTTCTTCGCGGCTACCTCGCCTCCGTCGAACAAGAAGAAATTGGCATCGCCGCCATCACCCATCACCACTCAGACCATTCCGGCAACCTCAAATGGGCCAAGCAATACCTCAACGCTGAAGTCGCCATCCCTAAAGGCGGGCGCAAACTCCTCAAAGGCCGCATCCCCCGCGACGTCCAAGAGCTCGAAGACGGCCAAATCCTCAACCTCGGCTCAGGCGTCAACGTCCAGGTTCTCGCCACCCCCGGACACAGTGTCGATTCCCTCTGCTATTACCTCGAAGACGAAGGCGTTCTCTTCACCGGCGACACCCTCCTCGGCTCATCCACCACCACCGTCTGGGACCTCGGCAAATACCGAAAATCCCTCGAACGCCTCCTCGAACTCCCCAATCTCAAAGTTATCTGCCCCGGCCACGGAAAAATCGTCCACGACCCCCGCCAACGACTCCAGCAATACGTCGATCACCGCAACATGCGCGAAAGTCAGATCATCGAAGCCCTCAAAGAAGGCGGTGCCGTCACCTCCTGGGACCTCATGCTCAAGCTCTATCCCGATATCGACTCCCGTCTCCACCGCGCCGCCGATGGAAACGTCCGCTCCCACCTCACCCAGCTCACCTCCGAGGGCCGGCTCACCACCTACGAAGGTAAGCGCCGACGCCCCGCCTCCCCCGCCAAAATCCAGCGCGACATCGAACACGTCCACCAACGGGACCTCATCATCAAACAAGCCAAACGCCTCGAATCCACCCAACGGCGCAAAGCCATCCAGGCACAGGAAAACCCACCCGATGCCGAATGGCTAGAACAACCCCGCTACGAACTTAGTTAGGCCTCTTCGGGACGACATCGACGCTGTTGCACCTGCTTGGATCCTCCGCGCCCATCACGGCACGATCTCCGGATCCACTCCGAAATCCGCCCCCCGCACCCGTCCCGTCGGCAACTCGGTGACATCTCGCTCATCTAAGCTAAACAACACCACATCCGCGCTGTTCTGAACGAGCCGCATCAGCATCTGCGTCTGTGGGGGCCACGCCACCTGCTGGCCTGTCGCATCCGTCCGCACCTCGTACGTAGCCACCCTCCCTCTAACTCACTCTGCTAATCTCCCTCGACCACCTCCACTCACCTCCGAGGAGCACCACATGCCCCAGATCTACACCGACGACACCGTCACCATCGAAGAATTCCCCAACCTCGGCTCCTACGGCAATAACGCATACATCCTCTGCCCCACCAACGGCGGCCCCGTCACGATCATCGACGCACCAGAAGGAAGCGAAGTCATCGTCGAAGCCATCGGCCGTACCCCCGTCCAACGCATCGTCGTCACCCACCATCACTTCGACCACTGGGCCGGCTTCAACACTCTACGCGCACATACCCAGGCCCCCGTCTACTCCGGCGACCAGGAAACCAACCTCGAACCCACCCTTAATATCCAACCCCTTGCCCACGACGCCACCTTCGACGTCGGTTATGCCGACGTCAGCGTCATCCACACACCCGGCCACACACCCGGCTCAATCTGCCTCCGCATCGGCAACGCACTCCTCACCGGAGACACCCTCTTCCCCGGCGGCCCCGGCCGCACTGGATCCAACTCCAACCTCCTCCAGGAAATCCAATCCATCACTACCCGCCTCTACCCCCTCCCGGACCACACCATCGTCCTCCCGGGCCACGGCGACAACACCACCATCGGTGAATCAAAATCCGAATACGCCATCTACGTCGCCAAAGACCACCTCGCCGATCTCCATGGCGACATCCTCTGGCTCGAGAGCTAGCCACCCGCCCGAAATACATCTGCACTTAACACAGGCGAACCCGCCTAGACATCACCACCAGATCAAGGCATCGTGAGCATCTCGACCCACGGGAACCACAGCAACCGATCTGCCGCTCAGTTAGCAGACACTACGCAGACGTCAGAGAACGCCCGGAACGGTCCGTGAAAGAGAACCCGTGAGCAATCTCCTGACCAGCAAGCCTCCCGCGCTCCCCCACCACACTTGCATCCTCGAAAACGGGGTCGAATTAATCATCGTCCCCATGCCCCACGCCCGCTCTGTCAGTACCTCCGTCTACTTCCGCGCCGGATCACGCTACGAAGAGCATGACGAAACCGCCGGAATCTCCCACTTCCTCGAACACATCTGCTTCAAAGGCACCCGGCAACGCCCTACCTCCCGCGACATCTCCTTCGAAATCGACGCTCTCGGCGGCGGTATCAACGCCTCCACACACCGCGAAATGACCGTCTACTACGGCAAAGTCGCCACGGAATTCGGCGAACGCAGCGTTGATTTACTCCTCGACATGGTTCGTAACTCCATCTGCCTCGAAGAAGAAGTCGAACGCGAACGCGGCGTCATCCTCGAAGAACTCGCCGCCGTCGAAGACAACCCTGGGGAACAAGCCACCCTCCTTCTCGACTCGCTCATCTGGCCCGGTCAACCTCACGGCCGAGATATCGCTGGCACAGAAGAAACCGTCACCAACATCACCCGTGACCAAGTCTACGCCGCATACCAAACACAATACGTCGGCAGCTCCGCCGTTATCTCCATCGCGGGAGCCGTAGACGTCGATGAAATCACCGAAATCGTCAGCCAGCGCATCGAAGGCTGGGAGCGCGGTAACCCGGACCCTTGGATTGCTAACCAACCCGGCCACGGCCAGCGCGCCGCCCTTATCACCAAAGACACCGGGCAGACCCACCTCTCCATCGGCATGCCCGGTCTCGGCTCCCGTGACGAAGACCGCTACGCCCTCGACCTCCTCTCCAACTGCCTCGGCGAAGGCATGTCCTCCCGCCTCTTCCTCCGCCTCCGCGAAGACCTCGGCCTCTGTTACGACATTCACTCCTACGCCGCCGAACTCCTCGATACCGGCATGTTCGGCATCTACGCCGGCGTCGACCCAGAACACGCCGAAGAAGCCCTCTGCGAAATCCGTAAAGAACTAGACCGTCTCTCTGAACCGGTCACCTCCGCCGAACTCGAACGTGCCCAAGCCGTCGTCCGATCCCGCATCCAACTCAGCATGGAAGATACCCGCGCCGTCTCCGGCTGGTACGGCGCCCAAGCCACCCTCCACCGCCCCCTTCACAGTCCCGAAGAAACCCTTGCCCGCTACCAATCCGTCACCCTCGATGACTTGCAGGCTGTAGCCGGACGCATCATCCAACCCAACCTCGCCCACCTCGCCATCGTCGGCCTCTACGAAACCACCGCCCCCTTCGAAGCCGCCTTCAATAACTCCTAACCCCTCCCCAGCACACTGCCCCTCCCATCCAACCTCCCGAAGTGAAAGCGCAGCCCCCTCACATTCCGCAGGGCATGGGGGTGGAGTGACGCCCAATCGCTCGGGCGGGAATGAACAGGCCCGCACCAGAGAGATTAACCACCCTCACCACATAATCCACCCGCCCCAAAACAGATCATCAGATCACACATGTCACTTCACCGTGCCCCGCACAGCCAAAACACCTCAACAATCATCAATTATAGAAAAACAAAACAAAACAAACGGGCCACCCTTAAGGGTGGCCCGTTCATAAATTCACTTCGGGAGGAGCTACATCATGCCGCCCATGCCGCCCATGCCGCCCATGCCGCCCATGTCCATACCCATCTCTGGGCTCACCGGCGTCCCCATCGGCTTCGGATCAGGAATCTCACCGACAGCTGCCTCGGTCGTCAGCATCAACGCCGCCACCGAAACCGCACTCTCGAGCGCTACACGAACAACCTTCACCGGGTCAATAATACCCAGCTTGAACATGTCTCCCATCTCGCCAGTCGCCGCGTCGTAGCCAATGTTGGCATCTTTCGTATCGCGTACCCGACCTACGATGACCGAAGGCTCCTGACCGGCATTCGCCACGATCTGCCGCAGGGGCGCCTCAAGCGCCATCCTCAGCATCCGCAAACCGATCACTTCTTCCGCGTCCTGGTTCGCCTCAATCAGCGGGTCGAGAACCGTCTGCACTCGCAGAAGTGCAACGCCACCGCCGGAAACCACGCCTTCTTCCACCGCCGAGCGAGTCGAAGACAGTGCGTCTTCAACTCGGAATTTCTTCTCTTTCACTTCGGTCTCTGTAGCTCCACCGACCTTGATTACCGCAACACCGCCGGCCAGCTTGGCCAACCGCTCTTGCAGTTTCTCACGGTCGAAGTCAGAACCAGCGTCGCGAATCTGAGCTCGAATCTGGCGGATACGCGCCTGAATCGCCTCGTCGCTTCCGACTCCCTCGATGATCGTCGTGTTGTTCTTGTCAGAGACAATCCGGTGCGCACGCCCAAGGTCCGCAACCTGCGTCTCCTCCAGAGTCCGACCCATGTCTGTCGTGATGAACGTGCCGCCGGTGAGGATCGCCATGTCCTCCAGCATTTCCTTGCGGCGGTCGCCAAAGGACGGAGCCTTAATTGCCAAGATGTTGATCGAACCCCGCATCTTGTTCACAACCATCGTCGACAGCGCGTCATCCAACAGATCATCGCAAATGATCACCAAATTCTTGGAAACCTGGACGACCTTCTCCACTACCGGGAGCAACTGGTTGATGTCGCTAATCGCTGAGTTCGTGATCAAAATGTAGGGGTCTTCGAGTACCGCTTCCATCCGGTCAGGATTCGTCACGAAGTACGGAGAGATAAATCCGCGGTCAATCTGGAGACCATCGACAATATCGGTCTCGTAATCGAGTCCGCGACCGTCCTCAATCGTGATTACGCCGTCCCGACCAACCTGCTCCATGACATCAGCGATCAGCTCACCGACCTTGCGCTCATTCGCGGAAATCGCCGCAACATCGGCAATGGTCTCTTTGTCCTCAACCGGAACAGCCGCCGCGATCAATGCGGGGGTTAGGGCGCGCATCCCCTGCTCAAGGCCGTGACGGATATACATCGCGTTGGCGCCGGCCGCGATATTGCGGATGCCTTCACGGAACAAAGCCTGAGCGAGCACCGTCGCGGTCGTCGTGCCATCACCAACAACTTCGTTGGTACGGACTGCAACCTGCTTCACGAGCTGAGCGCCCATGTTGTGGAATCGGTCGTCGAGCTCGATCTCCCTGGCGACGGTGACGCCGTCCTTGGTGATCGTCGGCGGACCGTATGACTTGTCGAGGACGACGTTGCGACCGCGCGGCCCGAGCGTCACCCGGACCGCATTGGCCAGAATGTCAACACCGTGCAGCAGCTCACGCCGTGCATCCTCTTCGAAACGAAGCGTCTTAGCGGGCATGCTGGGATCCCCCCGAGTGCTCGAAGCACACTACTACGATTAGTCCTCGAGCTTTGCGAGCACGTCTTGGAAGCGAATCACGATGTAGTCTTGCTGATCTACCGTGACTTCCTGGCCGGTGTACTTCTGGTACAACACCCGGTCGCCCTCATCCAGCTCGATCGTGATCATCGTTCCGGCGTCATTCAATTTGCCTGGTCCCACCGCGACCACGTGGCCGTGTTGGGGGGCTTCCTTCGCCGAGTCGGGAATCACCAGACCGGAGGTGGTAATTTCTTCCTGCTCGACAGCTTTCAGCACAATGTGGTCAGTGAGCGGCACTACGTTCGTGGACAAGGTCACGTGCCTCCTTCGGGTGTAATGGGCTCCGTCAATAGTGACGGATACCCGTTGATGATCGTGGTTTGATGAGCCCGTGCATAGCGAGCCGAACGCGGATATTAGCACTCTCCCCGAGTGACTGCTAGACCCTTCACTTGCTATGCAACGGTGCGAACGGTTTACACGGTTCCGTGTAAACCAACTAGACTCCACCGATGAACTCACAAGGTAACGAGTACTGCTGGGATAGGGAGCGCGTGCAAGCGCTGCGACGCTGGCTGCACGACAGCCAGACCGAGTTGGCGGACCGGCTGGGAACCCGTCAACAAACCGTGTCTGCGTGGGAGACCGGCTCCAGTCAACCACGCCGAATGTCGCAGCGTCTGCTGGGCATGGTGGCCAAAGAGAGTGGCTACTCATCCGCAGTCGGTGTTCCAGTGCAAACCGCCTCCGCAAATCGAATACTGAACGTGAAATGCTAGCAACCGATGTAACCACCGCGCTCGGAGTGCCGCTCGCAAGCAAACTGTGCGCAACGGCGAACGACGGAGATCCGGGCGTCCTGATCGACTCCCTTTGACGGCCGCGACGAGCACCCGCGACCATGGTCGACTTCAACGCCGCATTGCCGCTGCGGGCAGCGGGCACGGCGGCTTATGGTGACCGCGCACTAGCAACGGCGATTTCGGGGGTGCCCTGAGATCGACCAGCGCCACGGCCGTACAGGCCGTCCGAGACACTGTGGTCACTGGTCACGAAGACGATGCACTGTACTCAGGGCAAGGTGAATTGTACTCACAGAAGCTACTTCACCTCGAAGATTTCCGGTGCAAGCGGGAGGGGACAAGTCCGCTGTCAGCCACTGCCAGCGTGGTTCGCGACGAAGGAGCCAGCTAACGACGAATCCGCGAGCGGTAGGGCGTCGGATCGATGTCGATCGCGGCCTGGGGGGCGATCGCGGCATCCTGATGCACCTCGGCGGCGGCACCGATCATCGCAGCATTATCAGTACAGAGCAGCGGCGGTGGGATAAAGACCGGGGCCGAAGCACGCTGTCGCACCAGCTCACGGATACGACGATTAGCGGCAACCCCGCCGGCGACCAGCAGTGAGGCGACATCCTCGCGCTCGGCGGCTCGCGCGGCCTTCTTCGAGAGCACATCGGCGACGGATTCCTCGAATGCCCAGGCAATCTCGGCCGGTGGCGCAGCCTCGGACTGGACCGCGTGTAACACGGCGGTCTTCAGACCAGAGAACGAGAAGTCGTCGCTGCCACGGAGCCAGGCACGCGGGAGTCGGAATGTTCGCTCGGTCGCCGTAGCTGCGAGCCGAGAGATTTCCGGTCCGCCAGGGTAGGCAAGCCCCAGCAGTCTTGCCACCTTGTCGAAGGCCTCACCAGCAGCGTCGTCACGCGTGCCCCCGAGGCGATGCAGGGCACCACCCTCATCCATCAGCAGTAGCTCGGTATGGCCACCCGAGATTACCAGCGCCAGCGCCGGGAGTGGTGGAGGTTTGCCGATCCCGTCCGTATTGAGCCAATTCGCCCGCACATGCCCTTCGATGTGATCGACCGGGATCAGCGGCAAGCTGCGCGCATAGGCAATGCCACGCGCAGCGTTGAAACCAACCACCAGCGCCCCGGGCAGGCCGGGTCCGGCTGTGGCCGCAACGGCATCTATTTCGTCCCAACCGACCTCGGCATCCGCTAACGCCTGGCGAACCACCGGCAGCAGCACACGTAGATGGGCGCGTGCTGCGACTTCCGGGACGATCCCGCCGGTCTCCGCGTGCAACTCACTCTGAGAAGCAACCACATTCGAACGAATCTGGCGACCGCCGACGATCACGGCTGCCGCCGTCTCATCGCAGGAACTCTCAATCGCAAGAATGCGCATCAGACCACCTTCAGCGTTACTACTCAATCAGCAACGGTATCAAAGGCGGTGAGACCGTCTCCGGAGAGCACGAACAGCGTCGCACCGTCGCCGGAGAGCGCGATCCCTCGCAGATCGTCGAACTCGGAGTGACGATACTGGCGAAGGAACACGCCCGCGCTGTCGGAGACAACGATGCGGTGATTACCGTGATCCGCAACATAGATCAGCGACCGAACTACATCCTCTGCCAGTCCGCTCGGGGACTCCAACGGACGATCAATTCCGATCAGCAGTGACGGCTGATCAACTCCCTGCCTGAAACGGCGGATAGTCACGCCATCGAGCACGTATATGTCACCGTCAACGGCGAGCCGAGTCGCCTCCGTCAGGTCGTTCGCCCCCAGTAGGCCGGAACGTTCAGAATCGTAGCCGTCCCCGGCCGGGAGATAGCGCCAGACCTCACCCAGTTCTGGGTCCAGCAGATAGAGATTGCCAACGTAGGCCGCGATCGCCGCCACCGATCCGAGTTGCTCAGCCCCGCGCAGCGAGAGTGCCACAGGCGGTGCGGTATCGACGATCGACCAGAGTTGCCGAGCTTCGTCGATCAGTAGGAGCCGTTCCCCGACCTCGTCCCATGTCAACGCGCTCGGCACGGTAGTGATCACACCGCCGTGGTCCTCACCGGTGCGGTAGACCTCCACGGGATGAAGCTGAGCTTGCGGATCAATCCGGAAGACGCGACCCTGCTCGGCATCGAGTATCCAGAGCGAACCACCGCCGGAGATCAGTTCAGTCGGTTCCAAAGGGGTCGTGAGCACGCCGGCAAAGGTAATCAGCTGATCTAGTTCGTCCACATCAATTACCGCATCGAGCACCGCAAGCAGCGCCGAAATCTGTCGATCGAGCGCTGCCATGTCCGGATTTTCTGGTGCGGTGGAGCGTACACGCTCCAATTCGGTGCGGGCGCTGTTCAACTTCTGGCGTTTTAGTTCCGGCGAATCGCTGGTGACAGCCGTGTCGATTTGAAATTGGGCCGCCAGCAATGCATCCTCCACCCGGTTCGCGCCATCGCGCTCCAGCAGCCCGGGCAGCAGCGTCGACGCTGCAAACAAGAGTGCGGCCAGTACCAGTAGTCCTGCGCCCAGCCACGCCCAGCGAGGAACGGCAGGCCCGACTGGAGCGCCACGCATCCTGCTGAGGGTAGTGGTGCTCCGTACCTCCGGAAATGTGACGGGTGGACGACGATGCGGCCAGTCCACGCTGATCGCGACACGTTCAGCACCCGCGCGATCCAGCCCTGAATCGACCGGATCAAATATCACCTCACGGCCTTCGACGAACTCGTCCAATGGATTGCTGGGCGGGGTATCTTCCGTGATCTCAAGATCCGCGATCAGCACCGCGGTGAGATCTTGGATCGAGCGGGTGCGGCCAAATAGATCAGCAAGGGCACGTTCCGGACCAGCACTGAGCGACTCGACGACCGCGTGGTCGGCAGCTTCTCGTTCAACGGCAGAGCTGATCAGCAGCAGATGCTGTTCCTGCAGGGTGGCTGTGGTGAAGAGTGGAGCGATCGGTTCTTCTCCGCCCAGTGGGACCGCTGCCGGATAATCTTCGGTGGTAATCCGACGTGCTTCGCCGCCGGCGACTAGGTAAACGATGCCGGGCCCGACTTGGGCAACGGTCGCTTCGCCATCGCGGATGGCGACACAGGTCAGGCCGACGGCGACCTGATGCTCGCGCAGCGAACGACGGTTCCATTCGGCGAGGTTGCGGTGAACTTCACGCAGGGCGCGTAGCAGGCCGCCGGTAACAGAGAGGGCTTCGCGCGAAAAGAGCTCAGCGACAGCCTCGGCTACCTCGCCACAAAATTTCGCGGAGAGTTCATCAGCTGGTTCGGCGAGCACCAGCAGCCGCACGCCACCATCGTCGCGATCACGAAGTTGATCGACGAGCCAAGGTCCGTGTTCGCGGACTTCGCCCGCAACCATCGAATAGCGGCCAACCCAAATACCCATACAGCCCCGGCCCCGGGAGGGACGACGTACCCCACACACTATTGAAGAGGCGTGCATCTTGCTGCGCCGGAACGCCGTGACGCCTCACCCACCCGCGCCCCACCTGACCGCGAATGGGAGATCATCATAGCGACACGACTAAGCGTCATACCACCAACGCCGTAACTCGCTGCGATCCCCTGCTGTCACAAAACGGATTGTGCCCAGCTAATCCAGCGGTATCGTGCAGAGCCCGCACCGAGAGGACAAACCGATGGCCGACGATCACCTAGAACAACACGCGTTCGCCGACGCGATTGTGGAACGTGCCGCGCAACAATTGAACGAGCTGCTGAGACGACTGACCAGTGAGGTAGACCCGTTGCCCCCATTCCCGGGCTCGATGTTCACCTATGGCATCGAGGTGCCACCACCACTGGGGAGCCCTCTAGGCTGCGTGATCGTGGGTGACGACGGTGAACTCTCTGAATTGCAGCTCGGCCTTGACGATGAATCGGTAGCGAGCGGAGGCGATGCGTTTGCAGCTCGAATCGAGCATCTCGAGCCATTGGTCTTAGCGCCAGCGCACTACATCGCGCACGCCTACAAGGCGGTGGGTGCGCTGATCAACTATCTCGACAGCGGGGAACCAAGCGGCGCACCCACAGGGTGACGACACGCGAGACGACCGGCGGAGACACGAAGAGTTCACTCGCTGTTCATTTAAACAGGTAGTAGTAAAGGCAATCCCAACGCAAACTCGAATCGACTAGCTAGCCCTCGGCCCCGAAATCACCAGATTTTCCACCCGATTTGGAAACGAGTCGGATGTCCGAGATCTGCATCGTCTTCTCGACTGCCTTGCACATGTCGTAGATGGTGAGCGCGGCGACGCTGACCGCGGTCAGTGCCTCCATTTCGACACCGGTCCGCGAGGTGGTGCGGACTGTCGCCTCGATCTCGACGACAGACGCATCCGTGTCCGGGCAGAGCGCCACTTTGATACCGCTGATCGGTAGTGAGTGACAGAGCGGGATTAGCTCGTGAGTGCGCTTCGCGGCCATGATCCCGGCGATCCGCGCGGTCGAAAACACGTCGCCCTTCGGAATATGGCCGTCGACGATCAGCGCAAGCGTCTCCGAGCGCATCACCACACGACCGCGAGCGGTCGCCTCGCGAACGGTGACGTCCTTATCGGACACATCAACCATGCGCGCGTGACCCTGCGAATCGAGGTGACTGAGTTGCTGATCCCCCGAGTAGGTCACGTCAACCACCGATGTAGGACATTTCAATTTTCGGTCGCTCCGGCAGGTCCTCTGTGGCCTCGGAGCGGAGAGCGGAATAGCGGTCATCCCGAGCGCCCCAGACTCGATGAAGTAGCGCGGTCAACTCGTCGTCGCTGGCACTATCTCGCAGTGCAGCGCGCAGATCAGTGCCTTCAACCGCGAAGAGGCAAGTGAATAGCTGTCCCTCGGCAGAGATACGGGCGCGACTGCAGGCCCCACAGAAGTGCTGTGTCACGGAGCTGATGAACCCGATCTCGCCCGCACCATCACGGTAGCGATAGCGGCGCGCCACTTCACCAGGGTAGTTTGCGTCCACTGCTTCCAGCGGGAACTTAGAATCGATCAGTTCCACCAGTTCAGAGGACGGGATCACCTCATCCAGTCGCCAGCCGTTGGTGCTCCCTACATCCATGAACTCGATGAAGCGGACAATGTGGTTCGTGCCTCGGAAATGCCGTGCCATATCAAGCAACGTTTGGTCGTTCACTCCCTTGCGAACGACCGCGTTCACCTTGATCGGGCCAAGCCCGACAGCGGTCGCAACGTCGATACCCTCGAGCACCGGCGCGACCGGAAAGTCCATGTCGTTCATCTGGCGGAAAACATCATCGTCCAGCGAATCGAGGCTGACCGTGACGCGGTCGAGGCCGGCGGCGGCCAGCCGCTTCGCCTGACTGGCAAGCAACGTGGCGTTCGTGGTGAGTGCCACCTCGGCACCTGGGATCACCTTGAGCTGCTCGATCAGCTTGTACAGTTCGGCGCGGAGCAATGGCTCGCCGCCGGTGAGGCGAAACTTGCGAACGCCGAGATCAGCGGTGATCCGCGCGACACGTGCTATCTCCTCGAAGCTGAGAATCGCGTCGCGCGGGAGGAAGGCGAAATCTGGACCGAAGACCTCCTTCGGCATGCAGTACTGACAGCGGAAGTTGCAGCGATCTGTGACAGAGATACGGAGATCTCGCAGCGGTCGACCGAACCGATCGACCATCGACTCATCGATGTCCTCAAGGTGTACGGTCGATCCGGTCTGGCTCATCGAACGCCCCCCAACACCTTCATCATCGCACGCAGCGCCTGTGATCTGTGACTCAACTGCTGTTTTTCATCGCCAATCTCGGCAAGCGTCCGCCCATCCGTGATCTCGAAGATAGGATCGTAGCCGAAGCCGTTGCTACCGCGCTCGACCTCCGTGATCCGTCCTTCGAGCACACCCTCGCGCACGAAGCGTTCTCCGCCAGGCAGCGCTAGCACGACGACGGATCGGAAGCGTGCACGGCGCCGTGCACGTGGGACGCTTTCGAGTTCCCGCAGCAAGTGGACACAGCGCCCAGCATCACTGAGCAGCGGCCCACCGTAGCGAGCTGACGTGACGCCGGGCCTGCCACCGAGGGCGTCCACCTCGAGGCCAGAGTCGTCGGCGAGTGTTGGAATCCCTGTGACGTTGGCGACGGAGACTGCCTTCGCAACGGCGTTCTCGAGGTAGGAGCGGCCCGTCTCGATTACGCCCGCCGGCGGCGATGTCACCTCGGCGAGGCTAAGTGCGGTCCAGCCTGTCGGCTCCAGCAACTTGCGAATCTCGTGCAGCTTGCCTTTGTTCGAGGTGGCTACAACCAGCCTCAGTAGATCGATTTGTGGCATCGGTACTCCGTCACTAGCTCGCATCGACCCAGCGGGATTCGGTGTGGGCGGCGACGGCAGGAAGCTGTTGCTGTTCGGATTCATCGAGCTGCAAGCGGTGCGGCTCGAAGGTGCCGTGTTGGCGCAGCACGTCCATGAGCAGGTTCGCCTGATCACGAGCTCGATCGAACGAGGGGTGATCAAACAAGTCGCGCGGTCCGGTCAACTTACCGTCGGCGATCTCGAAGCCGAGCGCAACGGCGCGCGGCGGGCCATCGAAGCGGCCGGCCGACGCATCCGTGAGTCGCACTGGCATCCAAGGACCGAGATGGTTCCCACGGCTGAAGCCATCGACCAGCACTGGAATCGCGAACGGCTCCGTCGCCTCACCGATCGTGGGCAGATCGCCCTCGCAGCGCACCAGCGCGAGCGGCGCCTCGTAACCTGCGCCAGCTCCAGTCACCTGCGCGACACGCTCGCTGGAAGCGGTAGCCACTACCTCGCCACCAGCGCGCGAGATGACACGCTTCACGACGAAGCGTCCAGACATACCAATGTAGGTCAACAGGTCATACGCCTCTTCCGGTGTGTTGAAGACGGCCTTCCGGTGCTCAATCGTGTCATGGACTTCGAAAGAGCAGCCCTCGTGCAGTGCGTCCGCGAGCACGAGTCCGGCGGTGTTAAACGGGTCGGCAAAGGTCTTGTAAAGCGGTAGATTGAAGGCACCGGTAGCCGTACCCGCACCCGCAAAGGCGATCAGTGGCTCTGATGGCCGCTCCTCAAACGCCAGTTCGGCAACACTCGGCCCCGCTCCAGTCAGCGTCCCCGGAAACTCGTCTGTCGCGAGACCAGAGCCAGGCGCGTGGAGCTGCAATTCTGTGGCAACAGACGAAGCCGCCTCGATGGCGTTCCAGCCTAGTTCGTGCGTCGTGGAGTCGTTCTCGCCTCGTTCGTGCGAGAGCAGCAGCAGCAGCGCGCCGCCCAGCGGATGTGCCTGTGCATCGATCAGCCGCCCAGCGGCGACGGCTGCTGCCAGTGACGTTCGAGCTGCCGCCAGCACCTCAAGATGCGAGCCATCTAGGCCGACGTAGCCACCAGCGGCCGCGGTCACAGCGGTCAGTGTAATTCGCACTCGGCTAGCCGTGGTCGCGTAGCGCTTTGCCGATTTGCTCGACGGCCAATGCGTTGCCCACGAAGAGCGGAGTCCGCTGGTGAACCGAATCCGGTACCAACTCTAGCACCGAGCCGCGGCCGGTAATCGCGGAGCCACCCGCCTGTTGTGCGATGTAGGCGAATACGGCCGCCTCGTAAAGAATACGGATTTTGCCGTTCGGGTTCTTCGTATCAGCCGGGTAGAGGAAGACTCCGCCGTGTATTAGATCGCGATGAAAATCCGAGACCAACGAACCGACGTAGCGCAGTGAGCGGCCCTGCCGCACGGCGTGGACCGCGCGCTGTACGTCAGCATCCCAGCGGTCCTCGTAGCCCTGGTTCACGCTGTAGTAGGGACAAGCCTCGGGAATTCGAACATTCGCTCGAGTCAGGCGGAACTCCCCGCTCACGTCATCAAGCGTGAACTCCTGCACGCGGCCGGGAGTCGCGAGAATCAGCACTGTGCTCGATCCATAGAGAACATAGCCAGCCGCAACGAGGTCAGCTCCAGGCCGAAGAAACAGCGTCTCATCACTCAGTTCCACGTCTGCCTTCATCGGGAAGATGCCGTAAATCGAGCCGATCGTGATGGCGATATCGGCGTTCGAGGTGCCATCGATCGGATCGAGTACGCAAAGGTAGGACTGTGTTCCAGCCTCAACGTCGTAAAACTGCGGCTCCGCCAATTCTTCGCAGACCAGTCCGGCAACCACACCACTGGCATCGAATTCACGAACGAACGCCTCGGTCCCAAGAATGTCCAGCGGGTGAACCACTTCACCCTGAACGTTAACTTGGCTGTGGGTCTCTGGCATCTCTATCAGTGCACCCGCGCGCACATGCCGTGATACGTCTCTCGAGGCGCTGACAATCGCAGCCAACGTGCGTGCGAGCGCGGGCTCATCGATCCCCTCCACGGCTGTTGCGATGCCCTCAACCGGCGAGGCCATATCCCGACTCCTGGTTCCCACTACACGGGTGAGTTCGTGCTGTATTCGAGCCCGCACAACTGCAGGTGGATTCTCCCCGAGGTGCTGCCGTGGCAATCTTTATGAACTATATCATTGCGTACCTTGGTTCGTAGGTGACTGACGATCGAAATCGCTCAACCAGTCGGCGGTACGGGACCATCCGGCACATCAAGCTGACCTCGAAGAATCGTGATCGTCGCTTCCGCGATCGGCCGTGTCTGCGACTGCACCAGCCAGTCCAGCTCCTTCGAGCGACCCATGAACGCCTCCAGTTCGGAGAACATCTCTCGTCCGCGGACTCGCTCATGGTCAATATCGGTCGCGCGGAAGCCGCGCAATTTCCGACGTCCAGCCCGCCCGCCCGCAGTAAAATCGTGATCGCGTATAGAGATCCCGCAGCCGACAGCAAACATCATGCCGCCAAGCGGCGTCGCGACAGGCGGGACCCCGGCAGCAAGCGCACTCGCCGTCACGGAACGCGAGGGCGAATCATACTCAATCATAAGTTGACCACCCGCCGGGACCAGCGCCGCGACCGACGCGATGATTCGCAGTTCGATCCCCTCCGGGATTTCCACAAACTGTCCGCTCTCCAGCGACGGTCGGTCGAGGTAGTCCGTGATCTCGATCCAGTGCTGCAGCGGAAGCGCACCCGTGTGGTTCAGGCCCTGAATCGTCGGTTCAATCGTGCGCCCCAGATCGTCGCTGACCAGAGTGGCACGAAAGTGCTGGGCCCCAACTCGGTTGCGGGGCCCAATCTCCACTGCGAGCCAGACACCCTGACCTACTACCGTGTCTGCAAGCACAGCGAGTGGGTGTTCCGAAGCCGATGTCAGGAGAGTCCAGCCCGCGGCTGGATTAGTTGAAACAGGAGGCATTCTCGAAAGCTAGCAGACCAACAGCAGATCGTCGTTGCCAGAGCAGGTACTTCGTAGACTGTGCACATGACCATCGTGCCAAATGAAATCGATCTTCGTGTCTACGTTACCGCCACCCGACGGCTGCTGGCGCACAGCGGCTTCGAACTGTCCGGGAACACCGCAGAAGCAGCACGCTGGGACATCGACCACGTCAGCGCATACCTCGACCGCCACGAACGGCCAGATGCTCGACCGACAGTCCACGTCGCCGGATCCAAAGGCAAAGGCTCAATCGCCACGATGACGGAAGCGCTGCTCCGCTTCGCCTTGCCCGTGGTTCCGAGTGCTGCGCGCACAATGCTCAACACATCACCCGACCTGCACGCCGCACGCGAGCGGATCGCCCTCGATGGTGACTCACTTGCGCCCGGCCAGTTCGCCGCGATTGCGAATCGCGTGCTGGCGGACCCAACCACCGAACGCTGGTCTTACTTCGAACTGCTCACCGTGATGGCCTGGCACGCCGCCGCCGATACACGATGCGCATGGCAGGTGATCGAGGTCGGCCTCGGGGGCCGCCTCGATACGACGAACGCGATCAGCGCAAAAGCCGTGGCGGTAATTGCGCCAATCGATCGTGAACACACAGCCATCCTGGGCGAAACGATCCCAGAAATCGCACGCGAAAAGGCGGGAATCATCACCGGTCCATGCGAGGTAGTGATCGCACCGCAACACGCATCCGCACTCGATCCGATTCACGAGGCAGCCGCAGCTGCAGGGGCGACAACACACGAGATCGCCGAAGAATGCGCGCTCCATGTGACCAAGAGCAGCCTAGATTCAGTAGAGTTCGATCTGCAAACACCCGAGCTCACCTATCGGAAGCTGCGCATCCAGCTACTCGGCCACCACCAGGCGGAAAACGCAGCAACCGCGATTCGCGCCGCGGAACTGGCACTCCAAACCCAGGGAATCAAACTCGACGAACGCGTGGCTCGCGAGGCACTCGCCCAGGTGCGACTACCTGGGCGCGGGGAAATCGCCCGCCAACACCCGCTGACTATCATCGATGGCGCACACACACCGCTGGCTGCGAAGCGACTGAGACAGGCACTGGACCAATCGGGCGCTCCCAGAACTCGAGTATTCGTGCTCGGGTTGCTCGATGGCAAAGATGCGGAAGGCATCACTGCCGCACTCGTATCGCCTGACGATCAGGTAATCGTCTGTCCACCGGGACACCCCCGTGCCGCGGACCCTTCAGCAATCGCCGCCTTGGTCCGAGCAACCGGCGCTATGGCCTCCACCGCACCGAACATCGCTACCGCCCTGGAGAGCGGCACGGCACTGACCGGCAAACGTGATGTCTTAATCGTTACCGGCAGCATGTACGGCGTCGCGGAAGCGCGGGAAGCGTTGCTCGCGCTCTCCGGCGACCGTGCCCTCGGCCTGCGATAGAATTACCGCGCTCGACGCATGCAGCCGAGCTGGACGGAGCAGTGATGACGCCTGATGGCCGTCGCCGTGTGGTGGTGACCGGCATGGGAGCACTTACCCCATTGGGGAACAGCGCTGACGCTTTCTGGGCTGCAGCCGTTGCAGGTGCGTCGGGAATTCGACCGTTCAAAGAACTGGACGCAAGCACCTACCCCTGCCAGGTGGCCGGAGAAGTACAAGACTTCGATCCAACTGAGTACATGGATCGCAAGGCAGCGCGCCGAATGGCTCGTTTCTCGCAGTTCGCCGTCGCTACCGCGTGGCAAGCAGCACGCTCTGCTCAACTCGATCTCGACGCAATCGACCGCGAGCGAGCTGGCGTTATTTGCGGCAACGGCGGCGGTGGCTATCCCAATGTCGAGCAAGCCAACCGCACAATGCACGAACGTGGTGGAATGAAGATCGACCCGCTGTACGTCGCCAAATGGCTACCTAACATGGCGGCCGGAAACGTTTCAATTCAGCTCGGACTACTCGGGTACAGCAACACTGTCGTCACGGCATGCGCATCCGGAACGCAGGCGATCGGCGAGGCAACCGAAGTAATTCGTCGCGGGAAAGCAGACGTCATGTTCGCGGGCGGAACCGAGGCAGGGATCTGCGAACTCGGGCTGGCTGGCTTCTCCACCATGAGAGCGCTCGCCTCCTCCTACAACGACAATCCGCCAGCCGCTTCCCGACCCTTCGATCGTGACCGGGACGGCTTTGTCCCGGCAGAGGGTGCCGGCATGCTGGTGCTCGAAAGCCTAGAACACGCGCTCGCCCGCGGGGCAACACCGCTGGCGGAAGTGCTAGGCTATGGCGTCAGTACGGACGCCTCTTACCTCGTGGCGCCATCCGACAACGGCACTGGTGCTGCGCGAGCCATGCGCTTCGCACTTGAGGACGCCGACGTCCAACCCTCGGAAGTCGACTATATTTCAGCACACGCGACCGCGACCGACGTGGGTGATATTGCCGAGACTCAGGCGATTAAAACCGTATTCGGCCAGCACGCCCACCAGGTACCGATCAGCTCCATGAAATCGCAGACCGGGCACATGCTGGGTGGATCCGGTGGATCTGAAACCGTGGCGGCAGTACAGACAATCTTGACTGGGCAGATCGCTCCCACCCTCAATCTGGAGCATCCAGACGAGCAATGCGACTTGGACTACGTGCCGCTAGCGGCACGGTCCGCCGACGTGCGCACGGTGGTGAAAAATTCGTTCGGCTTCGGTGGCCAGAACGCGGTGTTGGTGCTCAGATGCTACGAGGCCTAACTGGCACCTCGTGAACCTGCTGAAGGGCCACAATCAGCGTCGGCACCTAGTCATCCGCCACGTCGCCCAGAAATCAAGCGGTCAGGTGGGTGTTACCCGGATCACTAATCTAACTCCGCATGCTCAGCCATCAATAAGGCGGCAGCCTTCGCGGTCGCACCCCAGACATGAGGAATTTCAATGTCACTGAAACGACGCATGGCTCGGCCGGGCATTCGCGCTCGAAACCACGGGCAGAACCGGATGGACAGGCGTTGCTCTCTCCTTCATCGTGGTTGATAAGCGTCATGCTGACGCGTACACGTGGTGGGTGCCGGAGGGATCGACCGCAGTCGACATGGAGGATCATAGAGTCAGATGGCGTCACTTCGTACCGCACAGCAAGATAAACTCGACACCGCAAACCGTGTCGCGGCACTGCTAACCCTCCCGCCAGTACCGGCCACCAAACTCATGCGTCGCCCCCAACCACACAACTACTGCGGCGCGCTCCTGTTCGCCGTACTGATGGCAGCATTGGCCGGGCTGACATGGATCGCCCCGATGGAGGTGCTACGGAATGTCGGCAATGCCGCAGCCTGGCTGGAAACCCGAACAACGACAAGCGGTCAGGCAATCGCAACCACAGCCTTCCTTGCCGCAGGCGCACTAGGTATTGCCATCGCGTGGGGCCGTGCGACGGCACTCGACCGACCAATCAGACTGCCCTCGGGAGTCCAGATCGCGGTCGACGAGGTTTCATCGCAACTCGAGTCACTAATCCTCCAGAGCGATTCGATTCACCGTGCCGACGTCCAGGTAGATAACCTGCACCGACGAGGCGTGCGGATCGGGGTTCAATTACACGTCGCCGCGCACGCGGATCTGAACCACACTGTCGAAGCTGTCTACGCACAGACAGAGTGGTTCCTTCACGCTCATCTGCTTGTGCGTTTATCATCGATTTCGTCAGTTGAACTGAGCTTTGACGAGCTCGACCTCCGAGCGGGACAGGTCCATGACGGAACAGCACACGCAGCCGGTAGATAACTCCGAGACCGCCACTGACTCAGCCGTCGTCATGCCAGAACACACCACGGACAGCACAGAGCCAGCGAACAAACTCGACTTGCCGGTCATGCCTACAGACGCGAGCAAACTGAGCGACTCAACTGACCCCGATGATCAAGACGACGAAACTGAGCCGGCCTCGGAACTCGAAAGCGATGATCTTGAAGACTTGCAAGATGCAGATTTAGATGAAACCGCCGAGGTCACCGATCCCGATGTATTACCGGCCCTGGTCGAGGCGCTCCTCTTCGTCGCGGACCAACCAATCGACGCTAATACACTGGGCCGCGCCCTTGAGGTCACACCATTGCGCGCGCGGCGCGCGCTGGACCACCTCACCAAATCGCTACGCGACGACGAACGAGGCCTCCGGCTGCAGGTGGGTCCCGACGGCGCGCAGCTCGTCACAGCACCGGAGGCAGCAGCCGTCGTCGAGCATTTCCTCGGACTGGAAGCGAGTCGACGGCTATCGAACGCTGCGCTCGAAACGCTCGCGATTGTCGCCTACCGGCAGCCGGTAACGAGGTACCTGATCGACCAAATTCGTGGTGTCGACAGCGGTGGTGCGCTCGCAACGCTGCGGGCACGCAACTTGATCGAAGCAGTCGGCAGAGCTCCTGCCCCGGGACGACCTACGCTCTTCAGCACAACGCAACGGTTCCTAGAGCACTTCGGCCTGGAGCGTGCACAAGACTTGCCATCGCTCCCTGACGATGTAGAACTATCGCCAGAAGACGCCGGTACCCAACTCGCGTTCGACCAAACGATCAACACCGAAGCTAATCACGACGCCGAACACGCCCTCGAGCCGGCGTGCACGGACTTGAGTGAGGCAAACGTGGACGAACTCGAAACGGCTGCGCAAGTCTTCGAGGATGATCTCGAAGAGACAGTCTTCGACGTGGAGGACAAGGACGTTGAGATCAGCTCAGATCTCGGGGACCTCAGTCGAGCCGCAGGGGCCGCATTCGGTGGCGCGAACGAAGCGCCTGACAGCTCCGGCGACTGAGCCGCTCATCACCTCGTGATGACGGTGAGCGCTCTGCCCACACTCCACATTCCCTCGGCACAGTCGGTGAATGGAAAACGCACCGTCGTCCACTCGCTTGTTAAACGCCTGCGCAAGCGGCTGGATATGTCCACCGCTGAACTGGGACTCCATGAAGACAGTGCACAGATCGGCTTCGCCACGGTGTCAGAGACTCCTCCAGTAGCTCACCAATTGGATCAGCAGGCAGTGCGCTCACCGGACAGGAATTGATCAGCCGAGGACGATGCCGTACTGCGCCTTGATGGCACGGTGCAGGTCCTTGCGCGCCTCGTTGATCGTCGGAGCACCGTTGCTATGCCGGCTGCTCCCGAGTAGTGAATTGTAATAGCGCTCGATCCGCATGATGTTGGTTCCTTCCGGTTGGCCCGTGCTCTCCGCTTGACCGCCTATACGCAGTATCGCTCTTTGTGATTCATTTCGCAAGTGAAAGTGCACACAATCACGAAACTATGTAAATTGGCGCCCGACCAAGTGAAGTTTCGATTAAAGTGCACCATCGTCCGGCAAATACCCAGTATTTAATGGCTTAATTCACCTAAGCATATAGGTAGTGGAACCGCTTGTAATCAGTCGTAATTAACTGGTGAACAAAGCAGATCGTACGGCAATGCACCATCAACACGAGCCATAACGAGTGATCCAGCAACGAATTCACCCTTCACAAAGGCAAGTCCATCAACCTCCGGCGCGTCACGGTAGGTCCGCCCCACGACCACAAGATCGCCGCTGGCGGATTCCACCGGCGCCGCCGATTCGATGAGCACTTCGAGTTCCTGCCCAATCACTGACCGATTCGCCTCGTGTGAGATCGATTGAGCAAGCTCCATGACCCGGCCATAACGTTCCACCTTGAGCGCCTCCGGGACTTGGAACTCCATCGCACCAGCAGGGGTGCCTACCTGTGGTGAGTAGGTAAACGCGCCCACGTGCTCAAAACGCTGCTCTTGAATGAATTCCAGTAGCTCTTCAAACTCAAGATCGGTCTCCCCAGGGAAACCAACGATAAACGTGGTACGCAGCACTACCTCCGGCATCGCATCACGAATGTGGCCTATGCTCTCGCGAGCCTTATTAATCGAGGGGCGCTTCATGCGTCGAAGCACCGCGTTCGAACCATGTTGGAGTGGCATATCCACATAAGGCACCACGTTCGGCAGGCGTGCCATCGTCTCGGCAAGACGACGAGTGACCCGGCCGGGGTAGGCATACATCAAGCGAATCCATGGAACGCCCGGAACCGCCTCGGAGAGCTTCTCCAGCAGAATCGCCAACCCATCTGGATCGCCGCGATCTTCGCCATAGGCCGTCGAATCCTGCGCAACCAGCACCAACTCCTTCGTGCCGGCTGCGGCATGCAGGCGCGCCTCCGCGATTAGTTGTCGGGCAGAATCCGAATGCATCCCACCCTTGATCGTCGGAATGATGCAGAACGTGCAGGGCCGGTCGCAGCCATCAGAGATCTTCAAATAGGCACTCGGTGCGCCAATGTTTCCCAGTCCCGGTTGCGGGATGTCGTAGCTTGCGCTCGCAGCACCCAAATCCGCCGCGACCTCGTCCCATTGTTCCGCACCGAAGGCCGCATCGATTCCAGGAACCGCGGCACGAACCTCGTCCTCGGCGATCTGGGTCATGCAACCGACGACGTAGAGGCGTTGGTCGGAGCGTCGACCGGCATCCAACTCACGAATCACCTCGACGGACTCGTCCTTGGCAGCATCGATAAACCCGCAGGTGTTCACGATCAGCAAATCGGCATCGTCCGGCTCGGACGCAGCTAGGTGGCGACCTCCACGCAGCGCCTGTTCAAGGCGCATCGAATCGACGGTGTTCTTCGCGCAACCGAGGGTGACGAGGTGGTACTTCACTGAACCAGCGTGGGAGTCAGCGACGGCTCGGTCAAACGGACCGCGACCTGGTCACTGGGCAGCCGGACCCTGCGAGACGACGAGGGTGACCACATCCCCATGGTCGACCTCAGCACCGGCGGCAGGTGCCTGCTCGAAGACCCGGCCCGCAAGAATGGTGCTGCTGTGAGTCTCAACGACGGCGAGTTCGAGGCCAAGTTCCTCGATCAGCGCGGCCGCGACGGCTCGCTCAACCCCCTCGAAGTCGGGATTGGTGCCTTGCTCGAAGAGGGGGACGGTGCTCGGTAAGGCCACAGCATTCATATTCGCCAGTTCGGGGAGGCCGGTACCGTCGTCGAGGTGTGGGGAGATCCAGAGGAGCAGCGCGACGGCGAGCATAATCGCAGTCACAACGATCGCGAATTTGGGGTCGAAAGTTGGCCAGTTAGTGGCGGGCTGGCGGCGGAGACCCGCGATCGGCTCGAGGCCGTCGGGGCGCGGTAGTTCTGCAGGCATGGAGCGGACGGCCTCGGTGGCATCGATGCCAAGGTAGCCAGCGTAGCTGCGCAGAAAGCCGCGCGCGTAGACGGGGGCAGGCAGCACATCGAAGCGCTCTTCTTCGAGGGCTTCGATGTAGCGACGGCTGATGCGGGTGTCGCGTTCGACATCTTCGAGGGTGAGGCGGCGGATGATGCGGGAGTGGCGGAGGCGATCGCCGATAAGTGTCGGGCGCTCCTCGGGCGGCAGTTCCGAGGGGAATTCGAGTGGTTGTGGCTGGTTCATCGATACCCCGACCTCAGTATCGCAGTGGGGTGCGGCGGCGGCGAATCGGGTTAATGTGCATGTTGACTGTGCTGGGACGGCAGGTGATCCGGTACCGGGCGGTGACGGTTGATTGGACAGGACAGATAGGCCGGGCGAGTAGTAGACAGGAACGGGGAGCCGAGGCAAACATGGCCGGCAGGGTCAGGGAATTTGCGAAATCAAACAAGAGCGACCTCGGAGGGGCCTTGGCTATTGGTACGCCGAGGGACTGCTGGTTAGGCGGTAGCCACTGCTCTGAGCTGCTTGGCGAGACGCGATTTGCGGCGAGCGGCGGCATTGGGGTGGATGATGCGGTGGCGGGCGGCGGTGTCTAGCGCGGCCTGCGCCTCGCGGACGAGATCAGCAGCGTTGTCCGCGTTGTCGCGGATGGCGACGCGCGCATCGCGCACGGTGTTGGCGGCGCGGGTGCGAACAGGCTTATTGCGGTCGCTGCGTCGGACGTTCTGACGGACTCGCTTGCGCGCGGAAAGAGTGTGGGCCATCAATGCTCCATAAATCGGTGTGGGGTTCAGACTGACGAATATCGTAGCGGCCACCCGATTGAACGTCTATCGTTTGGAGATGGTGAGCGAGCCGACCAAAGCCGGCACACCACCCGCACGAGGCGGGTTCCGGCGCTTCCTTCAGCGTGGATCACCGACTGGCGCCCCTCCTCGTCGGTTGGGCCTGTTGAGTGCGGCTGGGATTGTGGCGCTCGGATTTCTTGGTTCACGGGTACTCGGTCTACTGCGCACGGTAGCGATTGCGGATGCGTTCGGCACTGATTCTGAACTGGCTGCGTACAACGTGGCATTCCTTTTGCCAGATCTCGTGTTCCAACTGCTGGCGGGGGCGACGCTGTCTGCGGCGTTTATCCCGGTGTACAGCCGTGTGGTGCTGCACGAGGGTCCAGCGGATGCGTGGCGGCTCGCCTCACGTGTGCTGAACCTGGTGAGTGTGGCGACGTGTGTGGCAGCCGGGGTGGCGTGGGTGCTGGCGCCGGTGCTTGTACCGCTGCTGGCGCACGATCTGGGCACGACGAGCGGGCGCGAGTCAGAGTTGCAGGAGCTGGCGATTGAGCTGACGCGACTGATGCTACTGTCACCGGTGCTGTTCGGAATTTCGGGGATGCTGACGGGAATTCTGAACGCTCGGCAGCATTTCGTAGCGCCGGCGTTGGCGCCGATGATTTATAACGCTTCGATCATTTTCGGTGCACTGGTGCTGGCGGCTCCACTGGGGGTCCAGGGACTGGCGTGGGGTGTGGTGATCGGGGCGACAGGACACCTGCTGGTGCAGGTACCAGCGTTGCGTAGTGTGGGGATGCAGTGGACCCCCTCGCTGACGCTTCGGGCGAGTTCGGTACGCGAGGTGCTGCGGTTAATGGGGCCGCGGGTGATCGGACTGGGCGCGTCGCAGGTGAATTTCGCTGTGTTGCTGGTGCTCTCCTCGTCGGTGTCGGACGCGGCGGTGAGCGGAGTGAAATATGCGTTTTTGATGATGATGCTGCCAGTGGGTGTGGTGGGGATGGCGGTGGCAACAGCAGCGTTCCCAACGTTCGCTCAGCAGGCGGCAGCGGGGCAGTTCGATTTGCTCCGGGGAACGGTGTGGCGGACGTTGCGGGGGGTGTTATTTCTGGCAGTGCCGGCTTCGGTGGGGTTAATGGTGCTATCGGAGCCGTTGGTGCGGCTGACACTGGAACGGGGCGCGTTCGACGTTGGTTCAACGGAACTGGTGGCGGGGGCGCTAGTGGTGTTTGGGGTGGGTGTGTTTGCGCACGCGGGGATTGAGATTGTGAGCCGGGGGTTCTACGCGATGGAGGACACGCGAACGCCGGTGCTGGTGGCGGTGCTGGCGATGGGCCTGAACGTGTTGCTCGCGGTGGCGCTGGTGGGGCCGTTTGAGTTGCGGGGGCTGGCGGCGGCTGCTTCGGTGACAGCGATCGTGGAATTTGGAGCGCTGGTGTGGCTGTTGCAGGACCGGCTTGATGGGTTCGATCAGCGGGGAATGGGGGCTTTCGGCGCACGATTAGGGCTGGCGACGCTGGTAATGGTGCTGGTCGTGGTGCTGATGCGGATACTACTTTCGGCGGCGGGAGTGGATGTGGAGTCGGTGGGTGGAGCGCTGCTGATCACTGTGGCGGGTGGGGTAACGGGATTAATGGCTTTTGGGGTGACGTCGATTGTGTTGCTGAGGGAGGAGTATCAAATGGCGCGGCAGGTGTTTCGGCGGTAGTGATGGGGTGGGGCGGGGTAGATCATCTGATTCCTGTGCAGATGGGCGTAGGTTCGAATTCTCGCGCCCCAGTCAAAATCACCCTCTACATGGGCACGTCGCTCTGTGTGAGCTCCACCGCTTGTCGGTGGTTGATTCGGGAACCTTGGAAGGCCTCGTAGCACACCTGCTCGAGTGCTTCGCTCACGTATTCAGTACGGCCAAACGGCATCATCAATTCAACATGACGTGTATGGCCTCCATCGGGGCGTTGCTACAGCACTCCGCCGCGTGGGAAGATCGGGGGAGCGATTCGTTCGCCGCACGCGCCCTCGATTCTGACGCTCCCATTAGCCAGGTTCTCGCCGAGCCACGGTCGCAGTCGGGTGATGTGGTGCCGGCGATCTCGATGTTCTTGGATACGTTTGACCCCTTAACCATCGGTGGCTTCGACCTGATCGATGCTTACGCGGTTGAGCGACCGGAGACCGTGTTGGCCAGATTCGATGCGCCCTCGAACGCAGCCCTGACAACAGCCTGTGGCTGAGGCGTTCATGATTGGCAAACCGACGACGCTGGGCTTTACGTCCAGCGCGATTGCGGGGTAGTGACGATTACGCCGGCTGCTGGATTCGTGGGGACGCTAGAAATGATTACGATTGGGGAGCACGTGGTGGGTTAGGTGGTCGGACTGCTACTGGTCGGCGTGCTGGTACACTAACGAGGCCCCCACCACCTACAAGGGAGCAGATGAATCGGCGCGGCGGACCGTCGCGCTTTTTTCGTTGTGCTATTTACCAGCGAGGCGATAGGAGTTGAGATGGCTTTCACCGACCGCGATCTGATCTGCCGCGACTGTGGCGGTAGTTTTGTTTTCACCGCCGGCGAGCAGGAATTTTATGCGACGAAGGGTCTGGATCACGACCCGGTGCGCTGTCCGACGTGTCGCGCGCAGCGGAAGCTGATGCGCCCCGAGGACCGCGACTTCGCGCCGGCGTACGGCGTGTACGCATCGTGGGGCGGCCGGACACCTCGGCAGTTGCACGTGGCGAGCTGCGCGCAGTGCGCTGGAATGACTGAGGTCCCGTTCAGACCGCGTGATGACCGGCCGGTCTACTGCTCTGACTGCTACGGCGATCTGCGCAAGAAACAGGAGGCTCAGGAGGTGGCGGAGGCGGCGAACGCTTCGGCGCGAATCTCGTCAGCTGGAGGGCAGTCGGTGGAGCTGGAATCGGTGCCATCGAGCGATGCGGCTGCGGCCTTGGCTGCGTTGGGCAGCGGGGACGATGAGGCGGCGGCCGCGCTAGCGACGCTGGGCGAAGCAACGGAATCATTAGCCGAGGTTGGGGAACGCGAAGCAGCGGCCGCGGTAGCTAATCTGGGCGAGGCGACGGTGGACAGCGAGGCCTTGGCGGCTGCGACATTGCTGTTGGCCGAACCGGACGAAGCTGCCGTGGAGACCTCGGGCAGCAAGGCTATCGTCGAGGCAAAGGTCGAGATTGAGATCAAGGAGAGTGAAGCAACAACGGAGATCATCGAGTAGCAATCGCGGTATCGAGTGGGGGGATACCTGTGGTGATGACCGTGGCGTCCCTCGGAGTTTCGCGTTGCTGGTCGGAAGGCGAGCGGCCTAGACTGATTGACAGAGGCAATGACGGAGACGAGTAGCCCCACATTCGTGGCAGCAGGCGCCGCCGCGAACCGCAGAGCGAGCCCGGGGCAGTGTGAGCCGGGCGTGTGTCACGTGGGGTAAAAGATCCCGGCCGGGCCTACACACATCGCCACTGCAACGGCCTCGCGCGCGAGGCCCTTGCAGTGGCGATGTGTGTAGGCCCGGCCGGAGCGCCCACCGTTAACAGGGGCAGCGCCATCGGTGATTCGTCGCCCGTGGTGCGGAGAGTGGCACTCTTGCGGCACGGATCGACCGTGGCGCGGCGCAACGCGGGTAGTACCGCGCGCATTCAGCACGTCCCGTGACCGGGGCGGTTTTTTTTCGTGGAGCACAATAGCTCCCCTGAAGACGGCCCGATGAGTAGTTGGAACGCTTGAATCGCGTTCCGGGAAGGAATCGAAACGATGGCTACCTTCGATCCAGTCACCTCACGAGTGGCATTCCCGGAGTTGGAGCAGGGAATTTTGGAGTTCTGGCGGGAACATCGGATCTTCGAGCGGAGCGTGGAGGAGCGGCCGGCGGACAACGTGTTCTCGTTCTACGAGGGGCCGCCGACGGCGAACGGGAACCCGGGCATCCATCACGTGCTGGCGCGGGCTTTCAAGGACGTGGTGCCTCGGTACCGGACGATGCGTGGGTACCGGGTACCTCGGAAGGGTGGTTGGGACACGCATGGGCTGCCAGTGGAGCTGGAGGTGGAGCGCGAACTGGGGCTGAGCAGCAAACGGGAGATCGAGGAGTACGGAGTAGAGGCATTCAACCAGAAGTGCCGTGAATCGGTGTTCCGCTACGTGAGCGAGTGGGAGCGGATGACGGATCGGATCGGTTACTGGATCGACACGGACAACGCGTACGTGACGTACTCGAGCGAGTACGTGGAGTCGGCGTGGTGGATTTTCAAGCGATTTTGGGACAACGACCTGATGTTCCGCGATTTCCGAGTGACGCCGCACTGCCCTCGCTGTGACACGAGCCTGTCGAGCCATGAGATTGCACAGGGGTACGAGGAGAACACGCCCGATCCAGGTGTGACGTTGCGGTTCCGCTTGCCATCGGATGCGGCGACGCGCTGGCCGGAGCACACGTCGATGCGGCTGGGGGACGGTGTGCCTACCTCGATGCTGGCATGGACGACGACGCCGTGGACGCTGTCCGGGAACACGGCGCTGGCGGTGCGGCCGAGCGCAGAGTACGCGCTGGTGGAGCGCGAGCAAGATGGCGCAGTGGAGCGGGTGGTGCTGGCCTCGGCGCTGGTTTCGAGCGTAGTCGAGGGTGAGTGGACAGTGCTGGGGACGGTGCCGGGGACGGATTTGCTGGGGCTGGAGTACGAAGCGCTGTACCCGGAATCGGTGGAGTGGGTGGAGCCGCTAGAGTTCGTCGAGGGGCGGACGCAGCGGTTGAAGGCGAACGAGACGCCACCGGTTCGTCGGGTAATCGCTTCGGCAGAGGTGGTGACGGACGAAGGGACCGGGATTTTGCACGTGGCGCCGGCGTTCGGTGAGGCGGACTACCAGATGGGGCGCACGGAGGGGCTGATTTTCCTTCAGCCGGTGCGATCGGACGGAACGATGGTGGGCGGTCCGGGCGACGGGGTATTCGCGAAGCAGGCGGACAAGCTGATCTCGGCGGACCTTGAAAAGCGGGGACTGCTGTTCAAGGCGGAGACGATCCGTCACACGTATCCATTCTGCTGGCGGTGCGGGACGGCGGTGCTCTATTTCGCGAAACCATCCTGGTACATCCGGACGACGGCGGTGCAGCCGAGCCTGATTGAGCACAATCAGCAGATCAACTGGGTACCCGAGCACATCAAGGACGGACGCTTCGGCGGGTGGCTGGAAGGAAATGTGGACTGGGCGGTATCGCGTGAGCGGTACTGGGGGACGCCGTTGCCGCTGTGGGTATGCGAGCAGTGCGAGCACGTGGAATGCCTCGGCTCGTACGACGAACTGCGCGATCGGGCGCGGCCGGGTACAGCGGATGGGCTGGAGACGAGCAAACGCGGGTTCGACCCGCATCGACCGTTTGTGGATGCGGTGCAGCTGGATTGCCCACACTGCAACGGGACGATGCGTCGGACGCCAGAGGTGGCGGACGGGTGGTTCGACTCGGGGGCGATGCCGTACGCGCAGTGGCACTACCCGTTCGAGAATCGGGAGATCTTCGACGAGCGATTCCCGGCGGATTTCATCTGCGAGGCGGTGGACCAGACTCGAGGCTGGTTCTACACGCTGCACGCGCTGGCGACGCTGCTGCATCGCACGGAGGACGTGCCGGAGGGGATTGCGTTCCGGAATGTGATCAGCCTGGGGCACATCCTGGACGGCGCAGGCAAGAAGATGTCCAAATCCGTGGGGAACGTGGTGGACCCGTGGACGGTGCTGGACCACCATGGGGCGGACGCGACGCGCTGGTACATGTACACGGCATCGCCACCGGGAAATGCTCGGCGGTTCTCGGACGATCTGGTGGCGGAGACGGTCCGGAAGTTCCTTTCGACGCTGTGGAACACCTACTCGTTCCTGGTGACGTATGCCAATTTGGCGGACTTCGACCTGGCGGCACCGGCGGGTGACGACGAAGAGCCGACGGAGCTGGACCGCTGGGTGCGCTCAGAGTTGCAGCGCACGGTGCGCGACACGACGGAGGCGTTGGAGGCGTACGAGCTGTCCGAGGCAGCGCGGCCGATCGAGCAGTTCGTGGAGGGGCTTTCGAACTGGTACGTGCGTCGGAGCCGGCGTCGCTTCTGGCGTTCGGGCGAGGACGCGGACAGCCGGGTAGCGTTGCGGACTCTGTATGACTGCCTAGTGACGGTTTCGAAGTTGCTGGCGCCGTTCACTCCGTTCGTGGCGGAGTCGCTGTATCGGAACCTAGTAGCCGGACAGGTGCCCGGGGCGGCGGACTCAGTACATCTGGCGGACTGGCCGGAACTGGATGAAGGCGCGATTGACGACACGCTGAGCGCGGAGATGGAAGTGGTACAGCGGATGGTTTCGCTGGGACGCGCAGCGCGTTCATCGGCTCAGGTGCGGGTGCGGCAGCCGTTGGGGACGACGGTGCTGGTACCTCGGACGGCGGAGGAGCAAGTCGCGCTGGAGCGGCTGGCGCCGATCATCGCGGAGGAGCTGAACGTGAAGGCGGTGGAGGTGACTGGCGACGCGGGCGACCGTGTGTCGTACTCGCTGCGCCCGAACCTGCCAGTACTTGGTCCGCGGTACGGCAAGGACGTCGGGAAGATCCGAGGTGCCCTCGAAGCTGCGGATGCGGCATCGGTGGTGCGCTCGCTGCGGGCTGGCGAGGCGGTGCAGCTCGGCGAGTACGAGCTGGGCGGCGGCGATGTGCTGGTGGGCGTTGAGGCATCGGACGGCTGGGCGGCGGCGGAAGACGGCGGCTACGTGGCGCTACTGGATATGTCGATCACGCCGGAGTTGCGGGCCGAGGGGTTGGGGCGCGAGCTGGTGCGACGGCTACAGGATTTGCGGCGCGAGGCTGAGCTCGACGTTTCGGACCGGATCGATGTGCGGTACGTGCTCGGTGATGGTGCAGAGGCGATCGGGGGTGCGTTCGCGACTCACGGCGGGTACATCGCGGAGGAGACGTTGGCGCTGTTAATTGAGGCAGGCAACGGGTTCGTCGATGGTGCGACGTCGAAAGCGACGATCGATGGGATGGACGTGGTGCTGTCGCTACGTAAGACCCGTTCCGGGGGCCGTTGACGCCTCGCGTCTAGAGTACGTGGCTATACGGGGACGGGGCCTTCGCGGCTCGCCGAGGAGTTAGCCGCGAAGGGGGAGGTCTGGGACTTCGGGATTGCGGCGTTCGAGGATGTTGTTGAATCGGAGCCGGAGGTTTGGATCCTGGGTCTCGTGGGTGAGGATGTAGAACTGGTCGTCGTTGATGGCGGCGAAGACCTTTCCTGCGATCTCTGAGGGGTTCTGGCCGGTTTCGCCGATTCTCGCTGCCCAGTCGTCTGTTCGTTGGTCGGTCTCAGCGGCATCTAGTCGGTGGATGTCGTGCTCGAGGCGTTCGTCGGGACGGTTGCGGCTGGCGGCGGCGATCTGGGTGCGGACTCCGCCGGGGCAGAGCAGCGAGCAGCCGATCTGTGCGCCGGCGTCGCGGAGGTGGAAGTAGAGCGCCTCGGTGAGCCGGGTGACGCCGTGCTTGGAGACGCCGTAGACGCCGAGGGTTCCGCCAGTGGTGAGTCCCGCAGTGGAGGAGGTGTTGACGATGTGCCCGGGCTCGTTCTGGGCAAGCATGATGGGGGTGAAAATACGGACGCCGTGGATGACGCCCCAGAGGTTCACATCGAGCGTCCACTGCCAGTCGCTGAGCGGCTGCTCCCAGATGTACTGATCGCGGTCGCCGACGATTGAACCGCCGACGACGACGCCTGCGTTGTTGCAGAGGATGTGGACGCCGCCGAACGCCTCAACCGCCCGGTCAGCGAGGTTCTGGACGCCGGCCTCGGTAGACACGTCGCAGAGGACGCCGATCACGTCGTGCTCTGCTTGTCGCATGGCGGTGACGGCACGATCGAGCGCCTGCTCTTCGACATCGCCGAGGACGACCTTCATTCCTGCCTCGGCGAACCGATCCGCCATGGCGCGGCCGATGCCGCTGGCAGCGCCGGTGACGACCGCGACTTTGCCTTCGAACTCCTGCACGATGTTCCGCCTTTCGAGTCGATCGTTGAGTGAGGCTGGTCAGCCGCTCCTGGCGATGCCGCGCGAGGACCTTCGGTCCCACTGGCCCCGGAATGGATGGAGTTGAATTGGTTCGCCTCGCATCAGCGACGTGATGATAGCGGAGCGACTGCGGGTTGGTTCGGAGAGCGCCACGGTCATGTGGCAGCGCGGTTGCGCCGTTCGTTCGTCGCGGGTTACAGCTAGCTAGAGGAGACCTCGGCGGGCTCTTCTTCGGTGGCGGCGGCGTCTTCGAGGGCGGCGGCTGCGACCTCTTCTTCGCGGCGTTCGGCACGGCTGACGCGACGGGCACGGTCGATGTGCGTGCCGTCGTCGGCGTTGCCGTTGCCGTTGTCGCCGTTGCGCCAGACGCCGGGGGGCATGTGGTCTTCTTCGTCTTCGGGGGCGAGGAGGAGCCAGCGGACGAGCTTCCAGCCGGCGGAGATCCAGTGACGCTCTTCGGAGGACTCGCGGACGCGGCCGTGGCGTGGTTCTTCGAGGAGGACGTGGGGAAGTTCGTTGGCGACTTCGGCGCCGAGGATGAGGATGTTGGCGCTGAGGAAGACCCAGAAGAGCAAGACGACGACGCCACCGAGCGCGCCATAGACGACATCGTAGTTACCAAAGTTGGCGAGGTAGATGCCGAAGCCGTACTTGAGGCCTTCGAAGGCGAGGGCAGCGAAGAGCGCGCCGGGCCAGATGTAGCGGAAGCGGACGGTGCGGTTTGGGGCGAGCCAGTAGAGCAGGCTGAAGGCGATGAAGGTGAGGGTGAGCGAGGTGCCGAGGGTGGCGAATTCCCAGACCCACTCGAAGCGAGCGGCGAGGGGGAGATCTTCGGTGTGCTGCTGGATGATGCGCCAGCCAGCGGAGATGACGACACCACCAAGGACGGGGATGCCTAGGATTGGCAGCAGGGTGTAATCGATCAACTTGCCGCGAATAGCGGGGCGGCTGCGGCGGGCCTCGAAGGCGACGTTGAGCGAGGTGCGGAGTGCGGCGGAGAGGGCTCCGGAGGTCCAGAGGGCACCGATGAAGGAGACGAGCGCGAAGGTGGGGGCGAGGTCCGCGGCGCCGTTGACCACATCGGCGACGTCACCCTCGGGTAGCGGGAGCGCCTCGACAAGAGCATCGATGACGCGCTGCTGGAGCTCGGCGTCACGCAGCACGAGGCCAAAGATGGCAACGATGAGGATGAAGACCGGCACCAGCGAAAAGAGCGTGTAGTAGGAGATCGCGGCGGCCATCTGGTTGCCGCGATCCTCGGCGTAGTTCTTGACGGCGCGACCGGTGACGCGGGCGAAGACGGCGAGCCAGTACCACGGAGAACGACGGAGTTGAACGGGCTCGGCAGGCACCGTGACCGGGGCTGGAGACACGGGCACTCCTAGTTCTGGGGTTTTTCAGGGGAGTCGCGTCTCGACGGGGAGCCGTCGCTTCGCGATGCTAGGTGCGGACCTTATCGATCATCGGCAAGGCCACCATGGAGATCGTAGTCGCACCCATGTCCACCGGTCGACCGCAGCAACAACACATCGAATATCGACGAATCGTGGTGAAGGTTGGCACGAACGTGCTGACGGCGGGTTCGGACGAGCTGAATACAGAGGCGATGGCGGCGCTAGTTGAGCAGATTGTTGAGTTGCAGCGACGCGGAATCGAAGTGGTGGTGGTGACCTCGGGCGCGATTGCAGTGGGTCGGCATCGGGTCACCTCAAGTAAGCGGGTGGGGAAGCTGCATCCACGCGATGTGCAGGCGCGGCAGGTGTTCGCATCGGTGGGCCAGGGGCGGCTGATGGCGCTGTGGGACGAATTGTTCGAGCAGCACGATGTGGTGATTGCACAGGCACTGCTGACGGGGAACGACCTGAATGACCGTGTGGGTTATCTGAATGCACGGAACACGTTGACTCGGATGGTTGAGCTGGGAGTGGTGCCGATTGTGAACGAGAACGATGTGGTCTCGATTGACGAGATCGCGGAGACGAACATCGGCGACAACGACAACCTCTCGGCACAGGTGGCGAACCTGGTGGACTCAGACTTGCTGCTGCTGCTGACGGATGTGGCGGGGCTGTACTCAGCAGACCCGGGACGAGATCCGGAGGCGCGACTGCTGGAAGAAGTTGCACTAATCGACGATGCGATCGTGACGGCAGCGGCGGGCACGCCCGGAGCACGCGGGACGGGCGGTATGGCGACGAAGGTAGAGGCGGCGCGTCTGGCGACGCAACACGGGACGCACGTGGTAATCGCGGACGGACATGCGCGAGACGTGGTGCTACGAGCGGCCTCTGGTGAGCCAATGGGGACGCACTTCCTACCGAGTGGAGATCGGACAGAGAGCCGGCGTCGGTATCTGATGTCGGGCTTGCAGGTACGCGGGCGAGTGATCATCGATGAGGGTGCGGCCGCGGCGCTGCGGCACGGCGGGAATTCGCTGCTCCCGGCCGGTGTGACGGGGGCCGAGGGCGCGTTCGGACGCGGGGATGTGGTGCACGTGTACTCGACAGGAGGAGAGCACGTCGCGACGGGCATCGCGAACTACAGGCGGAGCGAGGTGGTACGGATCGCGGGAAAACACTCGGAGCAGATCGTGCACGAACTGGGGTATGAGCAGAGCGAAGAGGTAATTCATCGAAACAACCTCGTGCTGGTTTAGGTCCACATGGTGGGTGCAATGCTGATACTCATGAACGGGTATTCGGCGACAGGAAAGACGATGATCGCTCGGTGGTTGAACGAGCAGCTCGGTGCGCTAGTGACCTCGAATGACTTCTACAAGGAGCGGCTGTACGACGAACGCGTGCAGATCGGCTGCTAAGAATCTCGCCTCTGCGAGCAGAGGGAGTACTCCCAGAGGCGGGTGGAAGCGATCGTCGAGGTGGCGGAAGCCGGGGTGTTGCTGGTGGCAGACCAAGCAACCTTAGAAGCACCTTACCTCGAACGACAGCAGTCGGATAAGCGGCACGCAGGAGTGGTTCCCAGAGACGTTCGTCGCGCCGTTCCCAGAGATTGAGATTGAGCGGACGATTGAGGTGGATACAAGCGACTTCGAAGCAGTGGCCCCGGAGGCAATTCTGGCGTGGTTACTCGAATAGCTGGATGGTGCGACGGGGGCTGAGAGCGACGCCGCGGTGTAGCATCGACATCCACGATGACCGCGTCAGGAGCAGCCGATGGCCGAGTACCGATTTGAGCGTGACGCGCGGACAGCGCAGTCCGAGCAGTGGGTAATTGAGACCGACGAGCACTCGATTGGCAGGGTCGATCTCCACTTCACAGGGTCGACGACTTACGCGACCTTGGCTGTGCACACTTCAATTGGAGATGAGGAGGTGCAAACGCTGATTGCGGAGATTGACGACCGGATTGTGATGTCGGCGGATCCGTATCGCGAAGATTTCATTGTGACAGTGTGGCGTGGCGAGGAGGCTGGGGTGTTCGCCGAGGAGGCGGATGACGAGGACGAAGACGCTGAGGGCGAAGCGCCCGCGTAAGTAACGTCTTAGAGGAATTGAGTTGAGGGAGTGCCTATGATTCGCGTGGTAGTGAGTGGAACGGGGCAGATGGGAGCACTGGTACTCGAGACGATCGAGGGAGCAGACGACATGCAGCCGGTGGGAATTTTGGAGCCGATGGCGCCGGTTTCGGACAGTCACACGGTGTATGCGATGCATGCGAACCCGAACGAGCTGTTCGAGTTGGTGAAGCCGGATGTGGTGGTGGACTTCACTCACGCCTCGGGGACTCCTGCCCTAGTGGAGGCGGCACTGAAGCATGGAGTGCGGCCGGTCATCGGGACGAGCGGGATGAGCGAGGAAACGCTGACACGGCTGCGGTATAGGTGCGCGGAGCAGGGATTGGGCGCAGTCGTGGCATCGAATTTCGCGATTGGCGCGGTGATGCTGATGCATATGGCACGCCTCGGTGCTCAGTATTTCGAGTCGGCGGAGATCATCGAGATGCATCACGACGGCAAGGTGGATGCACCGAGCGGGACGGCGCTGAATACGGCGCAGCTGATGCGCGAGGCTCGGGAGCACGATTTCACCTCGAATGTGCCGGAACTGACGCATATCGATGGGACTCGGGGCGGGCTCGAAGGTGGGGTGCGAATCCACTCGGTCAGGTTGCCGGGGTTGGTGGCACATCAGGAGGTGATCTTTGGTGGACAGGGCCAGACGCTGACGCTGCGGCACGATTCGACGGGGCGAGATTCGTTCATGCCGGGGGTACTGCTGGCGATCCGGGAGGTAATGAAGCGAGATCACCTCGTGGAGGGACTAGATCAGCTCGTGGGTCTGACCTAGCGAGCCCGTTCCGGACTTGGTGAATGCTTCGCGCCTCAGGCGGGGCGTTCATCCTCGATATCGTCGAGCGGCAATGACAGGGGGCTTTGCTTCAATACGATCACACTGCGGTGATATGTGGGCTGGGCCGCCTCGATCCACCCGTGGGCCTCCTCGGCGTCACGTTCGACGGCAACGGCGATGATGAGGTTAGTGAGACCGCTACCAGCATCAGTGATGAGATCGGATTCTGCTGGCACCAGTTCGCAGACGGTGTCGAGCCAAAACCTTTCGGATTTGAGTTTTCAGGCGAAGGGGTACTCAACATCGGAGACGGCGACGTGGCGAAGGCGGTCGGACTCGAGGATGGACTGCACCTCAGGAGGGTGTCGCTATCGATGCTGGTGAATGTGGTCATCGTGGGACCTTCTGGAGGGGGGGAGGGGGGCATGGCACCCGCGAACAACGCCGACGAAGGACAGATGCTACCCGCTCGCGGAGGGGCGGGTCGGGTCGTACGATTATGTGGTGCTGTCTCTGGTGTGGCGGCCTGTTTGTCTCCCTGTGATCGTGTCGCCCGCGTGGGTGATTTACGGTCCTGAGCCGTAGGAGTTGCGCTTTGACGAACGTGGCAGTGATTGGAGCAACAGGAGCCGTGGGAAATGTGTTCCTCCGTGTTGCCGCGGAACGTGAGTTCCCGTTTACACAGCTCAAGCTGCTGGCGACCGCGCGATCCGCGGGGCAGCAGCTCCAGTACCGAGACCAGTCGATCACAGTGGAGGAGACGAGCGAGGCGGTGCTAGCCGACGCGGACATCGTCTTCTGCTCGGCGACAGCTGAGGCATCGAAGCTGTGGGGTCCGATTGTGGCGGCGAACGGCGCGGTGATGATCGATGATGGTTCGGCGTTTCGGATGCATGCAAACGTGCCTCTGGTGGTGCCGGAGGTGAACGGCCCAGACCTGGAATGGCACGAGGGGATTGTGTCGATCCCGAACTGCACGACTACGCCGCTGGCGCTAGCGCTCCACGCGATGCAAGTGGTGGCGACGCCGGTGCGGGTGACGGCTTCGACGTATCAGGCGGTGACGGGTAGCGGTGCAGCCGCGGCCGCGGAGCTAATGGGACAGATTCAAGCGATTGGTCGTGGTGAACAGGTGCCGGAGCCAACGGTGTACCCGCAGCAAATTGCGCTGAACGTGATCCCGCAGGTGGACGACTTCGACGAGGACGGTTACACGAAGGAAGAGATCAAGATGCGCAATGAGACGCGCAAGATCCTTCACCTGCCAGAGCTGTCGATTGCGACGACGTGCGTGCGGGTGCCGACGATGATTGGCCACGCTGAGACCGTGCACGTGGAATTCGACCGATCGGTGGACTTGGGCGCACTACACGAAGCGCTGCGGAACCAGCCGGGGATCAAGGTAAGCGAAGGGCTAGAAGACTACCCGACGCCGCTATCCTCGGAAGGGGACGATTTGACGTACGTGGGTCGACTGCGGCCGGACCCGACGGTGCTAGATGGTCGTGGGGTTGTGTTCTGGTGCGTGAGCGACAACCTGCGCAAGGGTGCAGCGACCAATGCGATTCAGATCGCCGAGGAGTTGATCAGCCGGAAGCTGTTGAAGTACTCGTAGCATTCGTATCGGCCGGGGCTTGGCACAAGACTGATAGCATTCCGGTTCGAACCGCAGTCTGGGTCACCTTGGCGCGGATGAATTATCCGAGCACGGCTACACGGTTTAGGGGTATCTGATGAGCGCTGAATTTGGCCGTGTCATCACGGCCATGATTACGCCGATGACTAGCAACGGCGAGGTTGACCTCGCCCAGACCACGAAGCTAGCGAAGGCACTGGTGGCGTCCGGGACGGAGACGATTGTCTCGACGGGTACGACGGGCGAGGCTCCGACACTGAGCGAGGATGAGCAGTTCGCCGTGTGGCGAGCGACGAAAGATGCCGTTGGCGCCGATGTGGCGGTGATCGCCGGAGCGACAGACAACAACACGGCTGCCTCGATTAGTCGAGCACGGGTAGCGACCGGGATGGGGCTGGATGGGGTGCTGCTGACAGTGCCAGCGTACAACAAGCCGACGCAGGCGGGTCTAATCGCGCATTTCACGGCGATTGCGGGAGCGACTTCGTTGCCGTGCATGCTGTACAACGTGCCATCGCGGACGGTGCTGAACATGACGGCAACGACAACTATCGAGCTGTCCGTGGTGCCGAATATAGTTGGCATCAAAGAGGCGGGCGGCAACTTGGAACAGATTGCACATATCATCGAGCATTCGCCTGATGACTTCGGGGTGTGGTCTGGAAACGACTCGGATACGCTGCCGATCCTAGGAATCGGTGGATATGGTGTGGTTTCAGTGGCGTCGCACTTGGTGGGGCGGCAGATACGCACGATGATCGATGCAGTGCTAGCGGGCGAACATGAGGCCGCGGCGGTGATACATCGGAAGATGTTGCCACTGGTGGACGCGATCTTCTCTGAGACGAGCCCAAGTCCACTCAAGTTCGCGCTGCGGGAGATCGGTTTCGATGCGGGACTGCCTCGGTTGCCGCTACTTGAGGCGTCGGAAGCGGCGCAGGCACAAATGCGAGCGGAGCTGTCGCACCACACGATCGACCTCCCAGTCCCCACCAGCTCCTAAAGTGCTGTCCGCGCATTGCTGACGCTTCGCTCACTGGTGAGTGACTGAGGTTGATCTGCGCGTGACGAGCGTCTTCTTCTGACGCTGCATAGAATTCCGACTCCAATCGCAGGGGCGATCAGGCGGTAGTGAGCGTGATGAGCCGCGTGAAGAAGCTGCCTGTCCAAATCTTGGAGGCGCATCCTACGATTCGTTGCTGCCTCGAAGGCCATCACCGTCGAGATCGAGCTAGGCGAAAATGGTGTCGAGGCCTGCTCCGCCGCGACCGAAGTATATCCAATTCATTCGACTGGTAGAGGTGGTAATTTCGCCGACACTGAGACCGACGTTCGGCTCGGAGATGGCCTTGTCCCGGACAGCTTGGCCGTGGCGAAGAGATCGTAGACGTTGTGAGAGTGGTGAGGGCCAGCTCGACGAGGGCGGGTGCCCTGAACCTCCGCCGAATTGCTGGTTGGTGAGTCACGTCCGATAAGCCTATGGAGATCCTGCAATCCTTGCCCAGATGAGTCCTCATCCCCAAAGACTCATCGAAAACGCCAACAGAATAGGCGCTTACGAGCGGATACTCAGTCGCGAGTGGCTTCGAAGGTTTGCCAAGCAGCGATGGTTTTGGCACGGGCACGTTCGTAGCCCATGCGGTCGCCGAAGTAACCGCCGAGGGTTCCGGCGAGGCCACGGACGCCGATGAGCAGGATGATTGAGTAGACGATGGTGGCGGGGAGCAGGTGGTCCCGGAGGTAGGGGATGCCAAGCACGACGCCGAGGCCACCGACGACGGCGATGATGACGCCCAGGTAGGCGAAGCCCGTAACCCATCGGGATTCGGTGCTGCGCTGGCGTCGGAGGATGTCGGTGACGTCATCGGGAACAGCGTCGACGGTGGATAATCCTCGCTGGGGATCGTTGTGGCAGTGGGGACAGAGGACGGCTTCGGGCCCCTGCGGTGTGTAGCAGTTGCCGCAAAAGCGACCGCGAGCGGGGGTTTCGCCGCGGCTGACACCGACGAGGTGCTCTTCGAGTCGGAGACTGAAGAGCGGGCAGCCGTCGGATTCGTAGTCGGGCCGGAAGCGCTGGTCGAGGGGGGCTTCCATGCTCATGCGGCGACGGTCCGATCTATGGCTATCGCGGCGGTGAGTTCTTGGAGTACGCGTTGGACGTGATCCCGGTGCAGCATGGTGCGATCGGAAGTGGATGACATGACCCAAATCTGTGCGCCTTCGATAGTGACGGACTGGCAACCCCAGCCGTTTCTGGCGCGGATTTTCGGGAAGAGCAAATTGAAGGCACCGATGCTAGTGAAGCAGACTGCGCGAGGTAAGTCGTAAGCGATACAACGGCGGAAGGCAGACGCTAAGACGCGCAGTTCGCCGACAGTACTGATGTCACCGCCGACGATGACTTGCTTCACAATGTCAGTGAGGTCGATGCGGTCGGTCAGGGAAAGGGAGCGATCATCCTCGGGGGTCAAGGGGCACTCGACGAGCGGTAAGGCTGTGAGTGCAGACCAGAAGCCGTTGCCGTGGGGGAAGTCGTGGCGTGCGGCACAGGCGGGCTGCTCGCCGGGGTTAATGCCGACGAAGACGAGGTCTCGTGCCGGCTGCAGGAGGTCCGGCAGCGTGCGCACCGTTAGCCCAGCACGTAGGAGAATTCGCCTCGCCCGAGCATGACGCCAAATGCGAGGACGGCAAACGAGACGAACATGAGGAGCGCCGACAGCAGGAATGATCGGCGGCGGGCATTGTCGAGTTCGAATTCTTCACCCTCGCCAGCGATGACTGCTTCGGTGAGTTTGCCGACACGCTTGCCGACGATGACGTGCAGCGCAACGAGTGCGACGACGATGGTAAAGAGGAGCATTTTCGACATAAAGAGCATTCCAAACCGGTAGCTCATCATGTCGTCCGAGACGGCGGTGGGGACGACGCCATAGAACTGGTAGAGGCCGGTGACGAGCAGTATCCCCAAGGCGAATCCGGAGAGTTTTCCGAAGCGTTGGGTGATCACCATCGTGACGTCACGACGTAGCCGCTGGTCTTTGATGAGCCAAGTTGCAGGAATTACGGCGAAGAAGAGGATTACCTGCGGGCCGATGAAGAGCACCGCCGCGCTGACGTGTAGGATCAACGAAAGATTGTCCACGAGTGTCGCCTCCGGTTAAGGCAGCCGCTAGAGGCGGCCGCCGAAGATGTCGCGGGTCACGATCGCCTGGTCGCGCTGCGGGCCGACCGAGATCATGTCGATAGGTGCATCGACGAGCTGCTCGATGCGGCGGACGTACTGGCGTGCCTCGGCAGGTAGATCACCGAGGTTACGGACGCCCGAGACATCCTGCGACCAGCCCGGCAGTTCTTCGTAAATTGGGACGAGGCGTTGAGCGTCGTCGAGGGATGCGGGAAGGGTGGTAATGAGATCTTCGTCGAGTTCGTAGGCAACGCAGATCTTGACGCTGTCGAAACCAGTGAGGGAATCGAGGCGAGTGAGGGCGACTGAGGTGACGCCGTTGAGTCGGGAGGTGTAGCGCGCGAGCACGCCATCGAACCAGCCGCAGCGACGGGCGCGTCCGGTGGTAGTGCCGTACTCGGCAGTGCCAGGGACTCCGCCGCCGCCTTCGCGGAGCTTGTCGCCGTATTCGTCGAAGAGTTCGGTGGGCATGGGGCCATTGCCGACGCGAGTTTGGTAAGCCTTGTAGACACCGACGACGCGGTCGATGGCGGTGGGTCCGAGACCTATACCGATGCCGGCGCCAGCGGCGACGGATGCCGGAACGGACGAGGTGACGTAGGGGTAGGTTCCGGAATCGAGGTCCAGCAGGGAGCCCTGCGCACCCTCGAGGAGGATTTGTTCACCGCGCCAGTGGGATTCCTGAACGATAGAGGTAGTATCCGCGACATGCGGGCGGAGGCGGTTTCCGAACTCGATGTACGAGGTAAGGATCTCGTCGAAATCAAGTGCCGGGCGCTTGTAGAGCTCGGTAATGACGCGGTTCTTGTAGTCGAGCACTTCACGGAGGCGTGCGGGGAAGCGCTTCACATCGACGATGTCTGCGACGCGGATGCCGATACGAGCGACTTTGTCGTGGAAGGCGGGTCCGGTGCCGGTGCCGGTGGTGCCGATCGCGGCATCGCCTCGCAGCTCTTCGTCGGCCTCATCGATCACACGGTGCCAGGGCATGATAACGTGCGCGCGGTTGCTGATCAGGAGCTGCGAGGTGTCGACTCCACGCTCGCTGAGCATCGAGAGTTCGGTGAGCAAGCCATCGGGGTCGATCACGACACCGTTACCGATGACGCATGGCTTATCGCCGTAGAATATGCCAGCGGGGACGAGGTGGAGGGCGAACTTACCGCGTTCGTTGATAATGGTGTGGCCGGCGTTGGTGCCGGCAGAGTAGCGACCGATCATCGAGCAGTAACGGGCATGGAAGTCGACGACGCGGCCTTTGCCTTCGTCGCCCCACTGTCCACCGATTACGACAACAGCAGGCATGGAAATTCCTCGCAACTGTCCCGGGTCAGAATTCTGAAGTGGGAACGTACCCGTGACATCATACCGTAGAGCGCGACCGGAGCCCGGTCGCTGTGGTGGGGTTATTCACTCGTTGACGGGCAGCGACGCCATCGGCGGTGGCGACGACGAGGCGAGCGTGTCGCATGGCACGGCGATCGACGAGCAACGTTTCGTCGCCGAACTGCGCGACGCCGGTGAGGGATCCCTCCTCGTGAAGCCGCGCCCATACCTTGATGACAGCACGGGCAGCAGCGACCGCGGCAGGGTCTGGGTTGAACAATGAGTTGGTACCTCGTGCAGAGGCTTCGGAGTGAATGACGGCACCGGCGGCTCCCAGCTCGTGAGCGCGAGTGGCGTCGATCAGGGAGCGGGTGGCATCGAAGGTGCCTAAGAGCCAGGGGAGGTCAGCGGAGCGGGCGGATACGGCGAGCATCGCCATGAAGTGGCTGCGGGTTTCGTGGAATCCCGCGCCGAGGCCGAGATTGTCGTTCAGGTGGGCGAGGTTGAGGGCGACGGCGTCGTGACGGTCGACGGCATCGAGGATGGCGGGAAGCGACTGGAGACCGGTGGCGGAGTCGATTTCCGGGATGAGGCGGATAGCGCCGGGGGCGATCTTGTCACGCATTTCGTACTTGCGAAGGAGGACGTCTGCGTCGCGGACGTCCTGAGGCAATTCGGTGCCGGAGAGGACGACGGCGGCGAGTCGCGGGCCGACGACGGCGGCTAGATCTGCTGCGAGCTCACCGGAGCCGGCGGCGGAGACACGAGCAAGGACCGTGCGACCGGTAGCGCCGATGTCGTCGATGGACTGGGCGACGGTCTTGCGAGCAGTGGCGCGAGTCTCGGAAGACGCTGGTGCGGCAAGGTCGAGTAGCACGGCGTCGGCAACGGAGGTCCGTGCGGCGGTGGCTGCGGCTGCATCGGAAACGCGGATGGCGAGGACGCTACGAAGTGCGAGCATCGGAGGCTTCTTTCATGGGGCTTCAGGGCGAATCATCGCGATCTGGTCGCGTGAAGTCTAATCCGGGGCGAGGTCAGATGGTCTCGTCCTCGCCCAATGACTCTTCTATGGCGACGTCTTCGAGGAAGTTGAGGACAGCTTCGTTCCAGACGGCGGGGCGCTGGCCGGAGGTGCCGTGGAAGCAGCCCGCGAGTCGGGCAACCCGTCGCCTCGGGAGCGCGTCGATAAGACGGTCGAGGCTTGGAAGGATCATTTCGTCGTGCTCGCCGACGAGAACGAGCGTAGGGATGTTGAGCCCCGGAAGGTTGGGTGTGAGGTCCGGTCGGGTGCGCATGGCGTGCATGCAGCCCTCGAGGCCGGGGTCACCGACAAAGTCGGCGACCATGCCTGAACGGGAGGGCTGGGGCGCTTCGGGTCCGCGGGTGGTGGTGTCGGATAGGATCAGAGAGTGGATGTCCTCGGGGTGGTCGACGGCGTACTGCTGGGCAATCTGACCGCCGAAAGACATGCCGCCGATGATGGCACCCTCGACAGAATCGAGCGCTTCGAGCAGGGCTCGGAGGTCTGAGGCGAGGGCGGGCATAGTGTAGCTGTCGAGATCGTCGGGGGTGCTACTACCGCCGTGGCCGCGAGCGTCCCAGGTGATGAGGCGGTGCTCCTGTGAAAGGTCATGCATCTGAGGCATCCACATTTCGAGGGAGACGCTGAAGCCGTGGGCGAGGACGAGCGGTCGGCCATCCTCGGGGCCACGTGCGTCGTAGCGGATACGGATGCCCTCGGAGGTTTCGACGTGAGGCATGTGGCTTCTCCTAGAGAGGTCTGACGACGGGTTTTTCTATGTCTGGCGACTGACTGCAACTGGGAGCGTCTCGTTAAGGAAGGCCATCGCGGTGGCGAGGCGGGCTTCATCAGGGATGGCGACGGCGTGCTTCTCGATTTTTTGGAGGGCAAGGGCGATGGAGAGTTGTTGGGCCTCGGTGCGACGAATGTCGCGGAGGATATTGTTGCTGGTGTAGCTCTCAAGCAACACCTCGGTGGATTGCCAGCCGAAATAGTAGGCGAAGGATGCGATATCGAAGGCGGGCGGAACGATGGCGGCATCACCGAAGTCGATCACTCCACCGAGGTGGTCCCCATTGACGAGGATGTGTTCGGGGTTGAGGTCGGTGTGGCAGAGATTGAATTCGGTGCACTGTTGTTCGAAGCGAAGCAGCAGTTCGCGAAGTTGAGAGGTGGTGGAGATGAGCTGCGGCGCGATGTGGATGAGCTCGTGCTCGATCAGGGGGCGGCCGTCGAAGGGCCATAGGCCCGGGTAGCACCTCGACAGGAGGCCCTCGTGGCGCCCGGGCTCGCTGCCGTGGATGGCAGTGGCGATGTTCTCGATCCAGCCGAATCCCTCGGTAGGAATGGAGTGGAGAGTGGCGAGGAAGCGACCGAGTTCGGTCGCGACACTGTCAGCGATGGCGCCGGCAGTGGGTGTGCCTTCGGTCCAGGTAGTCACGCTCCAATCCCAGCGACCGTCGGCGGGATCCGGAATCTCGATGGTGGCGGTCGTGGCGATGGGACGAGCAGTTCCTGCATCGAGGTCGGCAAGGGCTGCTAGGACGGCGTGGCGTGCAGCGTAGTTGGTAGGTTCGTCATAGTAGCGCTCGTAGCGCGCCACGGGTGGGATGGCAACGATGACACAGTAGGGTCCGCCGGGAGCATCGACACGCCAGCCGATGGAGGTCTGGCCGCGGCCAGCGATGCGCATCTCATTGGGATTCTCGCCGGTGGCAGCGTAGACGATGCGGGCGATGGTCGGGGCGTCAGCGAGTGTTCCGAGTCCGGGCATCGGCTAGCCGTGGAGTAGTTGGTCTAGGCGATCGGCCTCGGCGGTTGGACCGACAACGGCGATCGAGAACTTGCCGGGGCCGATGACGCGGGTGGCGACGCGCTGGATATCCTGAGCAGTGACGGCGCGGAGTCTGGCGACGGTGTCCTCGGGTGATTCGATCTCACCATCGAGCAAGAGTTGGTTGCCGTAACGCTGGCCTAGAGACATAGGTGTTTCGAGCGAGAGGCGGAAACTACCGGCGGAGTAATCCTTCGTGCGCTGGAGTTCCTCGTCGCCAATCGGCTCGTCTACGAGACGGCGAAGTTCGGTGAGGATTACCTCGATGGCTTCTTCCTGATGCTCGCGGGTCACGCCGGCGGAGACGGTGAGGGCGCCGGTGTCCGAGTAGCGGGCGCCGCCAGCGGAGACGGAGTAGGCGAGACCTCGCCGTTCGCGCACCTCCTGGAAGAGGCGCGAGGACATACCGCGCCCGAGGGCAGTGATCATGATATCGAAGGCGTAACGGTCAGGGTCGCGGCGTGCGATACCACGCATGGAGAGTGCGACGTTGGTCTGCTCCAGATCGCGCGGGTCGAGCCGCACGTAGTCCTCGGGGCGATCGAGGTCGGAATCGGG
>Ga0115002_10000510_pt1 | contig 55122 bp, 25 predicted proteins | sample ArcticOcean_MG_C_8_FD_89576 | JGI IMG/M metagenome (GOLD analysis project Ga0115002, IMG submission 89576) | Marine microbial communities from western Arctic Ocean - ArcticOcean_MG_CB11_86 | ecosystem: Environmental > Aquatic > Marine > Oceanic | place: Arctic Ocean: Canada Basin | collected... | reverse complement strand
TCGCACCCGTCGCCGATAGAGTGATGCTGTCATCGGCCGTCAACGTCACCGCACCTGCCGCGGTCGTTATCACCGACGTCACAGACACATCGCTGTTCGTGCCTCCTGCATTCAGCGTGATGTTTCCGCCAGCGGCACCTGTGCCCGGAGAGGCGGTAATCTGGACGACAGAGATTGAACCCGCGGTCGTGTCGATGTCGACCTGACCGCCATTGCTTCCCGCTGAAGCACCCGTGGTCACAATGTTTCCGCCCAGCGTGACGCTTCCGCCTGAGTCGATATCGATGATGCCTGAAGCAAGGCCTGCAGGGGTCGCCACAGCCGTGGTTGTGATATCCGAGCCGGCCGAACTGCTGATCGTGACTGCCGCGGAAAGCGTGACGGAGCCACCGCGTGTCGTAATGTCGTCCTGTATGGAAATTGTGCCGGCTGTAACGCTGATGTCTCCGAGGTCCGCCATCGGGAGTAGCGGTGTGGATCGTCGTGTGACGGTGGGATTCGTCTGGAAGTTGACCGTGTCAGCATTGCCGCCGGTGATGGTGATGTCCGCATCGAAACGCGTGTCAACGCCCTGGACATTGAACGTATCGTTACCGGCCGCTGCTCCGGCGGGCTTCAGCGTGATTGTCAGTGAACTCGACGGACTCGCGAATGTGACAATTTCACCCAGGTCCGAGTCGATCGTCTGGATGTCTCCCTGCTGCGTGACACTGAAGGCACCCAGCGGGTCTGCGTTCATGTTACCTGTGTTTGTCCCGGCCGACGCCAGATTGACAAACAGGTCCGGATTGACGCCGACCGCGGCGTCAGTCGCCACGGTGATTTGACCGCTGACGATGCTCGAAGTGACTGTGTTGGTCGCCCCTGTATTGAAAGCGGTGTCGACCGCCGTCAGCAGGTTGCCAATCATCGAGCCGGCCTGCACGGTAAAGCTGGCCAGCGTGACCGCTGCGCCGTCGCCATTCGTGCCGGTGATCTCGATCACATCGCCAGGAGCAAACGCGCCGCCATTCACGTTGGACAGGCCGAGGAGCACTGTCCCGGACGTCGCAGTCATCATTGCGGCGTCCTGCAGCGCCAGGTTTCCGGTCGTAATCTCCGCGACATCCGCAACGTCAGTCAGCGTGACCATCTCGGCGGCGCCGGTGAATTCGAACACACGGTTGGTCGCCGAGAGGTTGTCGTTAACGGGTTCGAGCCCTGTGTAGCTGATGATTCGATCGTCCGCCCCGGTCGTCGCCGTGATGCTGCCGTCGCTGGCGTTCGTGAAGCTGTGCGTGACGGTATCGGCTGAGCGCCCGGTCACGATCAGCTGGTCGCCGGGGGTGGTCGTATTGGCCCCGCCATTAAAGATCAGTCCGGCCTGTGGGACCGGGTTCCCGAACTGAAAATCGACCGTCAGCGTATCGTTGTCGTTCGTTCCGTTGATGGTCAGCGCACCACCGGCGTCCACAAAGGTGCGGGAATTTGCTTCCACTCCGTTGACGAAGAACACGACTCGGCCGTCGTCGAATCGCACAAGCAGGTCATCATCGGTCCCGTCGTTGCCTGGTTCCCCAATGCCGGCCGGGACATTAAAGGCAATCGGGCCGTCGAGCTGGATCACGATGTCGTTTCCGTTCGTGCCACCTGCATACGAGATCCGCGCCGCTTCGCCGCTGCCCAGGAAGTTATCGAGCAGGACATCGTTGTTATTCAGCACACGCGGCGTCCCGAGTGCCATGCCGTCCCTTGCAAATCCAAAAGTGAACCGCGAGGTCATGGGAACGGCGTCCATGCCATCGTTATTGACGATGACAAATGTCTGACTGGCTGAAGCCGTGAAGCTGTTGAACGACGCGACTGTGAGCAGCACGTCTGTACCGATCGTCAAGCCACCGTTGCTGATGTTGAGCTGATCATGATTGCTGCTGCTTTCCCCGGGCGTTGTGCCACCGATCTCGACAGCAAACGTCGAATTGTCCGCGAAGGCGAAGCTTCCGACGACGTTCAGAATGCCCGGCGACTGCCCCGGCGCAACCGTTCCCTGCAGCGTCACGGTGTCGCCCGCAGCGGTGGTGATGTCCATTCCGGCCCGGTCGTTAATCGTGCCGCCCGCAATCGTCACGCTGTTGCCCGTCGTGTCCGGGAACGTGACCGAATCGATGTCGATCGTGCCCGTGCCGTTCGCTGTGTCACCAATCGTGATCGAGCTGAAACCGGCAGAGATGTTGCCGATTTCCGTATCACTCAGATCAAGTGCACCAGTCTGACCGCCCAGATTGATGTTCGTCGTGGACGTCAGAGGCCGAATGCTCAGAGCCCCACTGGACGTCAATGTGGCGGAATCGAGGTTCACCGCATCTGCAGTCAGTGTCACCGCCCCGCTGGCACCGGCCTGTCCGATGGCCGCCGAACCAGTGATCGCCGTACCGGTCAGAGTGAGTGCCCCACTGCCGTCGCCGACATTGCCGCTGGACGACGCCGTCGAGATGACATTGGCCGCCAGAATCAACGTCGCACCACTGGCTGTGAATGAGACACCGCCGTCGGACCGGGCATTGATCTCACCATTCACCGTGAACATCCCGTCGGCCACAATCGTGATCGAGCCGTTGACAGTGTCCGTCGCGGTCAGTGTCACGCCGTCCGTTTCATCAATCGTAATGTTCCCGGTGTTGGCGACCGTGCCTGTGGACGCGGACAGGGTTGTGACTGACGTGTCCAGATCGATGACGTTCGCGGCGTCCTGCGTGCCGTTGGTCGCGGTTACCGACAGCACGTCGGCCGTGAGTACATTGCCGTCTGTATTGTCCGAGTCGATCACGTCGTCACCCGCGACGAGCGTGACATCTCCAGCCGCTCCGGCATTCACAACCACGACGCTGATGTCGGACGTCACGCCGACAGCCGTCAGTGAGATGTCATTGGCGTCCGAGTCCGTACCCGAACTGTTGACGCTGGTGGCAGTGAGCATGCCATCCGCCGTCACGTCGATTGCTCCGTTGGCTGTACTTACCGACGTCAACGTCAACTGACTCGCTTCGTCGATGAGAATGCTGCCCGTATTGGCGGCGGTCCCGGTCATCGCCGTCACGCTGGCCACGCTCGTGTCCAGATCGATGACGTTCGCAGCATCGTCCGTCGCGTTGGTCGCCGTCACCGACAACTCATCAGCCGTCAACACATTGCCGTCCGTGTTGTCCGAGTCGATCACGTCGTCACCCGCGACCAGTGTGACATCCCCAGCCGCTCCAGCATTCACAACCACCACGCTGATGTCGGACGTCGCGCCGACAGCAGTCAGCGAGATATCGTTTGCATCCGCGTCCGTACCCGAACTGATGACGCTGGTGGCCGTGAGCGTGCCATCCGCCGTCACGTCGATTGCTCCGTTGGCTGTACTCACCGACGTCAACGTCAACTCACTCGATTCGTCGATGAGAATGCTGCCCGTGTTGGCGGTGGTCCCGGTCATCGCCGTCACGCTGGCCACGGTCGTGTCCAGATCGATGACGTTCGCGGCATCGTCCGTCGCGTTGGTCGCCGTCACTGACAACTCATCAGCCGTCAGCACGTTGCCGTCCGTGTTGTCCGAGTCGACCACGTCGTCGCCCGCGACCAGTGTGACATCTCCAGCGGCTCCGGCATTCACCACCACCACGCTGACGTCGGACGTCGCGCCGACAGCCGTCAGTGAGATGTCATTGGCGTCCGAGTCCGTGTTCGAACTGTTGACGCTGGTGGCCGTGAGCATGCCATCCGCCGTCACGTCGATGGCTCCGTTGGCTGTACTCACCGACGTCAACGTCAACTGATTCGTTCCGTCGATGAGAATGCTGCCCGTATTGGCGGCGGTCCCGGTCATCGCCGTCACGCTGGCCACAGTCGTGTCCAGATCGATGACGTTCGCGACGTCCTGCGTTGCGTTGGTCGCAGTGACTGACAGCACGTCAGCCGCGAGCACATTGCCGTCCGTGTTGTCCGAGTCGATCACGTCGTCACCCGCGACCAGTGTGACATCTCCAGCCGCTCCGGCATTCACAACTACCACGCTGATGTCGGACGTCGCGCCGACAGCCGTTAGTGAGATGTCATTGGCGTCCGAGTCCGTGTTCGAACTGTTGACGCTGGTGGCCGTGAGCATGCCATCCGTGGTCACGTCGATTGCTCCGTTGGCTGTACTGACCGACGTCAACGTCAACTGATTCGTTTCGTCGATGAGAACGCTGCCCGTATTGGCTGCGGTCCCGGTCATCGCGGAAACGCTGGCCACAGTCGTGTCCAGATCGATGACGTTCGCGGCGTCCTGAGTCGCGTTGGTCGCGGTGACTGACAGCACGTCAGCCGCAAGCACATTGCCGTCCGTGTTGTCCGAGTCGATCACGTCGTCGCCCGCGACCAGTGTGACATCACCAGCCGCTCCGGAATTCACAACCACCACGTTGATGTCGGACGTCGCGCCGACAGCCGTTAGTGAGATGTCATTGGCGTCCGAGTCCGTGTTTGAACTGTTGACGCTGGTGGCCGTGAGCATGCCATCCGCTGTCACGTCGATCGCTCCGTTGGCCGTACTCACCGACGTCAACGTCAACTGATTCGTTTCGTCGATGAGAATGCTGCCCGTATTGGCGGCGGTTCCGGTCGTCGCCGTCACGCTGGCCACAGTCGTGTCCAGATCGATGACGTTCGCGGCGTCCTGCGTCGCGTTGGTCGCCGTCACTGACAGCACGTCAGCCGTGAGCACATTGCCGTCCGTGTTGTCCGAGTCGATCACGTCGTCGCCCGCGACCAGTGTGACATCTCCAGCCGCTCCGGCATTCACAACCACCACGCTGATATCGGACGTCGCGCCGGCAGCCGTCAGTGAGATGTCGTTGGTGTCCGAGTCCGTGTCCGAAGTGTTGACGCTGGTGGCCGTGAGCATGCCATCCGCGGTCACGTCGATTACTCCGTTGGCTGTACTGACCGACGTCAACGTCAACTGATTCGTTTCGTCGATGAGAATGCTGCCCGTATTGGCGGCCGTTCCGGTCGTCGCCGTCACGCTGGCCACACTCGTATCCAGATCGATGACGTTCGCGGCGTCCTGCGTCGCGTTGGTCGCGGTGACTGACAGCACGTCAGCCGCGAGCACATTGCCATCCGTGTTGTTCGAGTCGATCACGTCGTCGCCCGCGACCAGTGTGACATCCCCAGCTGCTCCGGCATTCACAACCACCACGCTGATGTCGGACGTCGCGCCGACAGCCGTCAGTGAGATGTCATTGGAGTCCGAGTCCATGGTCGACGCCACATTCGTAGCCGTCACCGTGCCACCCGCCGTGACACTGATCGCACCGTTGGCCGTGGTGACGCTCGTCAGCGTGACCGCGTCCGTTTCGATGATCGTCAGGTTGGCCGCGCCGGTCATGCTCGCCGTGATCTCTCTGACCGTCGTATTCAGCGTCGTGTCCGTGCCGCTGCCCGACAGGAACGTGAATTGATCGGCGATGAACGTCCCGATGTCGTTGTTGCTCTCGAGCACATCGGTGTCACCGGCCAGGCGCAGGTCGCCGCTTCCGGCGTTGATCCCGGCATCCGGAAGCGTGAGTGTGGCGTCCGAATCGAGCCCCAGACTGTCGCCCGCCGCGATGTCAAAGGCCGTCAGCCCGCTGGAGACGTTGATGTTGCTCGTGGCCGAGATCAGGGCAGAGGCGTCACCGTCGGTGTCCACCACAATGGCCCCGTTCGCCGCAGCAAACACTCCGTTGAATCGCAAGTTGATCTCGCCGCCAGCCTGCGTGATCGATGCATTGTTGAGCTGGCCTGTCAGCGACAGTTCAATGGGAGTTCCCGTACCCGCCAGGAGATCGGTAATGTCGCCAATCTGGCTCGCTGCTGTCAGAGACGCCTGATCGGCCGTGATCGGACCGGAACCGGTTATTGAGCCGGCCGAATTGATTGTGACCGTGTCGCCCACAGCGGTCGTCGTTCCGGTCAGCACGACGTCACCACTCGTTACGGTCGTCAGTGTGACGTTGTTCGCCCCGTTAGCCGTGACAGCATCACCGCCGAACACGGTCAGGTCGCTGCCGCCGGTGTTCTGCAGGTTGATGGCGCCGTCGGTGGTGGTCACTGTCATGAAGCGGTGGCTGCCGCCACCGGAACCGTTGACCGTGATCGTCCCGGTCCCGGTTGTCACCGTGGTGAACGACGCCGTTCCGGTCGCCGAACTGTCGACAGTGATCGATCCGTTGTCCGTCCTCACGCTGCCGAATGTCACACTGCCTGCCACCGCGTTGTCGAAATCGATCGCGCCCGTCGCCGTATCGGCGGTAATCGACCCGGCCGCCAGTTCCAGGGCGGTTGAATTGCCGATGCCCGTCTCTGCATTCAGGTCGACCGTTGCCGCGGTCACCTGGCCGGCGCCATTGATGTCGCTGGCAGACGTGACCATCACCGTGTCATCGGCGGTCGTTGTGCCTGTGAGCATGACGTTGCCGCTTGTCGCACCGGTGTTAATCGTAATGTTCGCCGTATTACCGGCATTGTCGGCTGTGAGACTTCCGCCCGTCGCCAGGTCGACCGAACCGCTGCCGTCGAGGCCGGCTGAAACTGTTATGAGATTCTCCGCTGACACCGCGGCGCTGATCACGATGTCGTCGTCGGCCTCAAGGGTGACCGTCGTCGGATCAATGTCCGCGTCCACAGTGATGCCGTCAGCCGCGTCAAGAAGGATGCTTCCCGAGCCGGTCAACTTCGCATTAACGTCGATGGCTCCGGTGGTCGTTCCCGCGGTGATACTGGTATTTCCCGTAATATTGACAGTCGCGTCGAGGGTCACACTATCGGAGCTGGCAAGAGTCAGCCCTGCACCAGCCGTACTGGCGACGGACACGGTTGTTGAACTGTCTTCGGTAATGTTGACCGCACCGCCGGTCGAATCGAATTCGAGGCTGCCGAAATTGACCGATCCCGTCGCTGCGATCGTGATAGATCCAGATCCGGCGTCGAGGCTGGCGGTACCGCTGACACCGAGCGTGTCGGCGTTGTCGGCCAGTGAGATGCTCGTGCCGGTGATCGACGCGTTTCCGTTGTCGATCGTCACGCTCGCACCGGACGCGTCCGTGACCGCCCCAGAGGACGTGAGCGTAAGGCTGTTACCCGTACTCGCACCGGTCAGCTCAGTGGATGAGTCTTCGGTGATGGCGACCGCTCCGGTGGTCGTGTTGAACGTCAGCGTTCCAAAGCTCACCGAGCCTGTCGATGCGACGGTGATCGCTCCGGCACCGGCGTCGAAGCTGGCCGTGCCACTGATGCTTAGCGTGTCGGCGTTGTCGGCCAGTAAGATGCTCGTACCGGTGATCGACGCGCTGCCATTGTCGATCGTAACACTGGCCCCTGACGCATCCGTGACGCCCGCTGCTGACACAAGCGTGAGGCTGTCGCCCGTGCTCGTTCCGGTCAGTTCCGTGGACGAGTCTTCTGTGATTGAGACGGCGTCGTCTGACGTGCTGAATGTCAGGCTGCCAAAGTTCACCGTCCCGGTCGATGCGACGGTAATTGCTCCGGCGCCGCCATCAAGACTGGCTGTCCCGCTGACACTCAGCGTGTCAGCGTTGTCGGCCAGTGCGATGCTTGTGCCTGTGATCGACGCGTTTCCGTTGTCGATCGTCACGCTCGTCCCGGACGCGTCGGTCACGCCGGCCGAGGATACGAGCACCAGGCTGTCTCCCGTGATCGTTCCGGTCAGCTCTATTGACGAGTCCTCGGTTATCGAGACAGCGCCGTCTGTCGTATTGAACGTCAGACTGCCGAAATTCACCGTTCCCGTCGTTGCGATCGTGATGGCTCCAGCTCCGGCGTCGAAGCTGGCGGTGCCGCTGACACTGAGCGTGTCGGCGTTGTCGGCCAGTAAGATGCTCGTACCTGTGATCGACGCGTTTCCGTTGTCGATCGTCACGCTCGCACCGGACGCGTCGGTGACTCCGGCCGAAGACACCAGCGTCAGGCTGTCACCCGTACTTGTACCGGTCAGCTCAGTGGATGAGTCTTCGGTGATGGCGACCGCTCCGGCGGTCGTGTTGAACGTCAGCGTTCCAAAGTTCACCGAGCCATTGGTGGCCACCGTAATCGCTCCTGCTCCTCCATCGAAACTGGCGTTTCCGGCCACACTGAGGGTGTCGCCATTGTCGTCCGCCAGACTGATGCTCGTGCCCGTGATCGACGCGTTGCCGCTGTTGTCGATCGTCACACTGGTGCCGGCCGCATCCGTCACCGCACCCGTAGAAACCAGTGTCAGTGAATCGCCGGTGTTCGTGCCCGTGAGCTGAGTGTCGGAGTCTTCCGTGATGGCGACTGCTCCGGCGGTCGTGTTGAATGTCAGCGTCCCGAAGTTCACGGTTCCATTAGTGGCCACCGTGATCGCTCCGGCGCCACCATTGAAACTGGCGTTTCCGGCCACGCTGAGGGTGTCGCCGTTGTCGTCCGCCAGACTGATGCTCGTGCCCGTGATCGACGCGTTGCCGTTGTTGTCGATCGTCACACTGGTGCCGGCCGCATCCGTCACCGCACCCGTAGAAACCAGTGTCAGCGAATCGCCGGTATTCGTTCCCGTGAACTGAGTATCGGAGTCTTCCGTGATGGCGACCGCTCCGGCGGTCGTGTTGAACGTCAGCGTCCCGAAGTTCACGGTTCCATTGGTGGCCACCGTGATCGCTCCTGCTCCCCCATTGAAACTGGCGTTTCCGGCCACGCTGAGGGTGTCGCCATTGTCGTCCGCCAGACTGATGCTCGTGCCCGTGATCGACGCGTTGCCGCTGTTGTCGATCGTCACACTGGTGCCGGCTGCATCCGTCACCGCACCCGTAGAAGCCAGTGTCAGTGAATCGCCGGTGCTCGTGCCCGTGAGCTGAGTGTCGTTGTCTTCCGTGATGGCGACCGCTCCATCGGTCGTGTTGAACGTCAGCGTCCCGAGGGTCACGGCGCCATTGGTGGCCACCGTGATCGCTCCTGCTCCCCCATTGAAACTGGCGTTTCCGGCCACACTGACGGTGTCGCCGTTGTCGTCCGCCAGACTGATGCTCGTGCCCGTGATCGACGCGTTGCCGTTGTTGTCGATCGTCACACTGGTGCCGGTCGCATCCGTCACCGCACCCGCGGAAACCAGTGTCAGTGAATCGCCGGTGTTCGTACTCGTGAGCTGAGTATCGGAGTCTTCCGTGATAGCGACTGCTCCGTCGGTCGTGTTGAACGTCAGCGTCCCGAAGTTCACGGCGCCATTGGTGGCCACCGTAATCGTTCCTGCTCCCCCATCGAAACTGGCATTTCCGGCCACACTGAGCGTGTCGCCGTTGTCGTCCGCCAGACTGATACTCGTGCCCGTGATCGAAGCGCTGCCGCTGTTGTCGATCGTCACACTGGTGCCGGCGGCATCCGTCACCGCACCCGTAGAAACCAGCGCCAGAGAATCGCCGGTGTTCGTTCCCGTGAGCTGAGTGTCGTTGTCTTCCGTGATGGCGACCGCTCCATCGGTCGTGTTGAACGTCAGTGTCCCGAAGGTCACGGCTCCATTGGTGGCCACCGTGATCGCTCCTGCTCCCCCATCGAAACTGGCATTTCCCGCCACACTGAGCGTGTCGCCGTTGTCGTCCGCCAGACTGATGCTCGTGCCCGTGATCGACGCGTTGCCGCTGTTATCGATCGTCACACTGGTGCCGGCGGCATCCGTCACCGCACCCGCGGAAACCAGTGTCAGCGAATCGCCGGTGTTCGTGCCCGTGAACTGAGTGTCGGAGTCTTCCGTAATCGCAACGGCACCGGACGTGGAATTGAAGGTCAGGTTCCCGAAGTTCGTCGTCACGGACCCGTCGCCGATCATGATCGAACCGCCGGTCAGATTCGCGTTGTTCGTCACCGAGAGATTCCCGGAATCAGTGAGGGCCCCGGTCGCCGCGACGGTGAGTGTGTTGCTGATTGTCGCGGCAGCCAGGTCAACCGCTCCCGTCGCCGTGAGCGATGCGTCATTCGCGCTCGTAATCGTGATGCCGCCGCTGAACGAGTTGGAGACATTGTTAAGAGTGATGTCATTCGTGGCCGTAGCAGGCGTTCCAGTTTCGAGTGTTGTTGTGCCTGTCACCGAAATGGCCCCGGTTCCGGAAATCGCGCCTCCCGCGGCGTTATTAGCATCGGCTTCGACATCGAGCGCTCCGCCGATCGACGTCGTTCCGTTGAATGCGACCGCGCCGCCGGCATCGACTGTGAGATTCCCCTGTGTTGTGACGGCTCCGAATGAGATGTCACCGGCATCGTCGAAGCTTGCCGTGCCCACGTCTGTCACCGACACTGATCCGCCGAAGTCGTTTACGACATTGTCGAGCGTGATCGTGCCACTCGCTCCAGCGTCCAGCATGGTGGTACCGCTGACAGTCAGGGCTTCGGATGTCGCTGTGATCGTTTCGGCGGCAATCGCCAGGCTCGTGAACGTCCGGGCGTTGTTCTGAAAGACAACCGAGTCCGTGCCACTCATCAGATCAATGTCCAGGTCGCCGTTAAACGCGCCGAACTGATCGATGGTCAGCGCCACGTCACCGCCGGTCGCATTGCCGTTGATGTCAACGTCGGCTCCTGCCGTCGACGGGTTGAAATCACCCGCAAAATTGTTGAAGGCGACCGTGTAGTTGTTGTTGTCGGTGAAATTCAGCGTCAGGCTGTTGGCCGGACTGGCGAACTGTGTCGTTGTGAACGAGGCGCCCGAAACCTGAGTCATCGTGGCGCTGAGCTGGCTGAACGCGATACTGGCATCACCACCAGCGAAGTTGAGGACCAGGTCGTCCGTTCCACTAATTATGAGCGTGTTATTGGGAACCTGCGCGTAATTCACTGTGACGCCGCCGTTCGTCACGATACCGTCCTGCGGATTGGTTCCGTTGTATGTGACCGTCGTCGTACCGCCGTTCCCGATGAAGCTGAGCGTGTCTGAGCCAACACCGTCGAAGTTGACAATTGCTGGCAGCGTCCCGCCGGGAACATTGAGCGGGACTGTCGCTCCGCCCCCCGGGCCTCTCAAACTGCCGACGGCCGCTGTATCGTCATCAGTGATCGTGATGTCGCCTGGCGTGAACGTCACTCGCCCGTCGAGTGCAGCGCCGCTGGGCGTGATCGTGACCCCTTCGCCAGATTCGACGATGAGATCAGACGTTGGAACAAAGTTCACACTGCCGTCAGTTGTTCCGTTCCCTGAGTCGCCCGCGAAATTGAACACCCCAAGCGTGCCGAATGTGCCGTCGGTCGCGTCAGTTCCCGTAGCTGGCGAGGCAACCAGAGTCACGGTGAGCTGGTTTTCCAGCGTGACGCCTGCTCCAGCAGACAGCATCGCAGTCACGGCCTGGGCACCGTCATCTTCGTCGACGGTCTGGCCAGCGGCGATCGTCACCGTGGCGGAATTGTCGTCGGTGATCGTCAAGGCGTTGGCGGTGAACGTGACCTGACCGTTCAGTGTGTTGCCTGAAGGCGTCACCGTGGCTGTCTCGTTGCCTTCCACCAGCGTGTCGTTCACGGGAGTCAGGGTCACACTGTTGGCCGTGGTGCCGTTTCCCGAAGTCGCCGCAAATGTGAACTGGCTGCCGCCGCCCAGTGCTCCGAAATTGGCGTCGGCGGCTTCCGTGCCGGCGTCGGCTGCCGCCGCCAGGGTAACGGTCAGACCATTCTCCAGCGTCGCACCACCGGCCGTCGTCAACGTCACGCCAATCCCCTGAGCCGTGCCGTCCTCGTTCAACGTCTGACTCGCGTCCACCGTCACCGTCGCCGTGTTGTCGTCGTCGATCGTCAAGGCGTTGGCCGTGAACGTGACCTGACCGTCCAGCGTTGCACCCGAGGGGGTCACTGTCGCCGTTTCATTCCCTTCCACCAGCGTGTCGTTCACGGGAGTCAGGGTCACACTGTTGGCCGTAGTACCGTTGCCCGAAGTCGCCGCGAATGTGAACTGGCTGCCGCCGCCCAGTGCAGCGAAGTTCGCATCGGCTGCTTCGGTACCCGCGTCGGTCGCCGCCGCCAGTGTAACGGTCAGACCATTCTCCAGAGTCGCACCGCCGGCGGTTGTCAGAGTCACGCCAATTCCCTGAGCCGTGCCGTCCTCGTTCAACGTCTGACTCGCGTCCACCGTCACCGTCGCGCTGTCCGCGTCCGTAATTGTGGCGGTGTCAGTAGACGGCGTTCCGATGGTGAGCCCACCACCGTCCGTGATCGCCAGGATGACGGTCTGGTCGCCCTCAACGAGTGTGTCATTTTCGGGGGCAATACTGACCTGGGCCGTTTGACTGCCGTTCGGGATCGTCACCGTGCCCGTACTGGCGCTGAATGATGCGGCGCCAGTCTGTGCAAAGTCGTCGCTGAATGTCGCTGTGCCGGCCACGTTGAATGTGATCGTCGCGTCGCCAGTAGTTTCACCCGCGCCGCGCGTGAACTCGAAGACAATGTCGCCTCCGACGTCTTCGCCCAAGACGTCCGCCCCAATGATCCCCAGCGTGACGTCGAGCAACTTACGCTCTTCCAGACGCATCAGGCGGAGACGGCGATTGCGTTTCCCTGGTCGTGTGGGTCGTGAGTGTTGGCGAAGTCTCTTGAGCCAGTTCAGTAACAGCATGGCGGGCGCCTTTTGTTTCGAATCCGGTTTGGTTCGAACGATTCAATAGTCAGCCAGGACAAGACTCCGAATTGTCTGATTACACGTGCACATCGGACGGACCCCAATCGCACATCATCCGCGTCAGATCTGAAGGACGCGGTCCTGCAGATCTGTGTGGACAAATCTAAATCGCCATCCTACCCAGTTATTCCAAACTCAAGAAAGGCACGGGATTGTCAATCTGCAGAGATTGGGTGTACTGCGACACCAGGCGTAACATTGACTATTGCGGGGTTCGTCCCAGTCGTGTCGATGGTCAGGGACGCACCGAGAGACCTGGCCTGAGGCAACGCATTCAGCCGATTCGAACGACATCTCTGTCATTTTCGGGTCGACACTGACAATCGAACTAACCGGAACATCTCCGCCCGACTGCGGTGTCCTGCTGAGACGAGGCTGAAAGAACCATGAGAGTTTGCCGTCACCAGACTGTCCTGTGCGCCCTCTCGGCTGCTGCCTGCGTATTCTCTTCTGCCTGGTTGGGGGCGGCTGATCCGGCCCAGGTTGCACAGCCGGAAGTCAAAAAGACCGTTAAGGCAACAGGTCAGGGGACTCGCGTTGGCTTGTCCAGCGACTCCGGGCTCGTGCTGGGGCCCGTCGAAGTTCGGCGACTGTTGACTCATGCGTGGGATGCTCTGGATCAGGGTGAAGTCCCAATGGCGCACGCGATGGCCGAAGCAGCACTTGAGCGGTCGATCTCATCCAAACAGTTTGGCCAACAGCCGATACGAGTTCTGTTGTATATCGAATCCCGGCGATTACGCGGCGAGCCCTCGACGCGACCAGCAGCGATGACGCCGGCTCGCATGGCCGAGATTGATAGTTCCCTGGCAAAACCGACCGGCGTGAAAACGACCACTTCGACACAGGCTGCTTCGGCCTCGAAGTCCGCCGTACCAGCCCCGGCCGATACCGCTAAGCAAACTCGACCCGCGCGCGTCTCTCAAGCCGCGAAAGCACCGAAGCCCGAGAGTCAGGTGGCAGTGAGACGGCTTCCGTCTACGGATGATTCTGGATCGGCGCCGACTCTCAAGAAACCGTCGCGACCGGCGGCGAGAGGCAGGCGGCTTCCACGACCCGAACGACTCAGCTCGACGCCTGCCCGGATCAAGTCGCTGCCACCCGCGGCGGTAGCGACACAGGTCCGGTCAACGGAGAAGCCCCCGGCGCCGCGAGCTCGTCAGAAGCCGGCGAAACCGGCCGATCCTGGCACGTGGCTTCCGTCATCCGTGAAGATCAGTTCATCGTCTGTCCTTAATGCACCGCCTCAACCGGTGGTGACCCGGAAGCTTCCGGTTTCGCGTGATCCTGAGTCCGCGCCGACTGTCAGTCAGCCGTCGAAATCAGTGGTCGTCGGTCACGCTGTGGCCGCGGCTGGTCCCGAACCGGCGTCCGTCCTCAAGAAGACACCGGAACCGCTTGTGGCAGTCCGGCAACTGCCATCACCGAGTGATCCCGCGCCTGAACTGACTCCTCAGCAGTCGCCCCAACCGCCTGTGGAAGCCCAACAGCTTCCGTCCTCGGTGAAGTTCAATTCGAATCCTGATCGTGAATTGCCATCCCCGCCGGCAATAGCGGGCATTTGGGAACCGACCTCCACCGATTCCGAAGCGAAGGGCACTGATCAGAATCCGACACAAGCGGCCAGAGCACCACACGTGGCTTCACCCATCGGAGTTTTCGAAGCTGTGAGCGAATCACCGGTCCGAGTGGCGAAGTCATGGAAGCCGCCTTCGTTTCTTGCACCGGGCTCGGAAACGCCGGCGAAGCTGACAAAGGTCGCAAAGACTTTGGTGCCAGTGCCGTCACTTGCCTCAGTCGTGCCGCCAGTGGCGCCAGTCGTGAAGAGTGAAGCCCCGAAGGCTCCCGCCGTTGCGTCTGTCGAGGATGATGCTGCGTGGACACAATTTCGGATCGTTCTCCCATCCGGCAACACGTCACCTCATTTCGATCGGCTCCCCAAATCGGAAGTGGCCGTCAAGTCAGCGCCGGCAGCATCCACGAACCTGGCGTCCGTGGAACGCCCGAAGTTGGAGCCAGCGGCGTTCCCAGTGCTGCCGCCGGCGGAACGTCCGATATTGAAGCCAGCAGCATTCCCGATACTACCCGTGATACAGGTGTCATTCGACGAAGAGTCCGAGCAGCAAGCGGATGAGGCGACCGCCGAGGCGTCGTCCGAGTCCCCCGCGATTGCGATTCAGTCCGAGAAATCAGCCCCGAAACTTGAGATGCACTTCAGCCCGCTAAGCAGCATCGACGTCATGGCGGCGGTCAGAATTCCGACGAAGACCGTCGAGGATTCGACGGACGAGCTGAAAACGCCGGGCAATCGGGCACGGGATTACAACAACAGCCCGGAGGTCAGGAACCTGGAAGCCATGGAGTGGTACGACTTTCGACCGAGTCGAAACACGTACGCGTTCCATCACTACCCGCTGTACTTCGAAGATCCGAATCTGGAGCGATGTGGCAAATCGCTGGGGTTGTTGACCAATTTCAGTTCGGCCGCCTTGACCCTGGGGCAACTTCCCGCCCTGCCCTACATGATGGCGGTCGAGCCTCCGCACGAATGTGTGCGGGCAAAAGCGGATTGTCCCACGTGTCACGAATTCGACCTGGATGCCTATCTGCCTGAATTCAGCCTGCCGGCCAGTGCCATCGAAGCGGCGGCCGTTGTCGCGTTCATTTTCCTGGTGCCGTAGAACGAACACGGGCGGTTAGAAGAGTGAGCTGGCGTCGTCTCGAGGTGAGCGCCGCTGAGTTCCACCGGGCGTGACTGCGGATTGCTTCTGTTCCGCCTGGCGTTCCATCGTCGACGAAGCGTCAAAAAGCTTTGTCTGCGGGTTTCCGTCGCCATCCGGGCTGGTCAGAATCTCAATCCGCTGCTCGGCGTGCTCGAGCACCTGGTAGCAATTCCTCAGCAGTGCAACGCCCCGCTCGAATTGCCGCATCGACTCTTCCAGTGCCAGCGAGCCGTCCTCAAGCTGTCCGACGATCTCCTGCAGTTCGGATACGGACGCCTCGAATGTCGGTGACTCGCCCGATTCGCCGGGCTGATGTTCCTGTTCCGGATTCATCGTTGCTTCACTCTTTTCTGTGGTGGTTTCACGTCATCGTTCCGAACGCGCCGCTATTGCCACGTTGACTCGATCAGCGGACAGGTTTTACGTCACGAGGGTCTCGCTCAAAAGGGCACCGTGGGAGTAACTGGCTTTCACTCGGCGAACAGCTCTGGCGAGGTGCATTGACACCGTGGTGGACGGTCTGATATCCGTGGACGTTATGGCTGCGTCTTCGCATTCTGTTTTTCGAAGTCGTTCAGCCATGAATCCATGTTCGAAACGGATGCGGACCTGATTCACGGAGACGACTCGTGACGCGCACTCGACCTTACAATCTGCTGATCGCTGACGACGACGATGCGTTTCGCGACATCCTGCGCGACATCTTCCAGCCGTGGTTTTCGCTGCTGGAAGCGGAATCCGGGGAGCAGGCTGTCGAGATCGTCGAATGTGAGCGGGTCGATCTTGTCCTCCTCGACATGAACATGCACGAGCTCTCCGGGATCGACACCATTCGCATTGTGAAGCGGATCGATTCTCGATTGCCCTGCATTCTGGTGACCGGAGAAGCTTCCGACGAGCTGGAGATGGAAGCTCGCCGCGCTGACGCCTGGGGTGTGCTGCCGAAGCCGATCCGGAAACGCGAACTACTGAAGTCCGTTTCCACAGCGATCGATTCCACTTACGGCGACCCCGATGTATTCTCTCTTCCATTCGGCTCAATGAACTGAAAACGAGTGTTTACGTCTGTTCCCGGGATTTGTACGTCGCTGAACAATCCCGGCTGGCAACTGGTGAGCCGCTGCATGGGAAGTCCGTGCGTTGTTTGTGCTGTAAGCCGCGTCTGGACACACTGAGAGAACACACCACGAAATCTCCGGGCGGACACCGATCGTTCGCTGCGCGGCTGTCAATGCGTTTTACGGGCAATGCGTTCTACGGGTGAGGCAGCCAGGACAGGAATATGGCTCTGCTGACTTTTCAAGTGCTGGAGGGCATGGAACGCGGGCGCGTTCTTTCCGATCTCCAACCACCCATTACGATCGGTCGTGAAGAAGACAACGGCATCCAGTTGAACGACGAACGGGTCAGCCGCTTTCACGCCAAGGTGCAGGAAGACACGGACCGAATCATCCTGACGGACCTGGAAAGCACGAACGGCACGCGAGTCAACGGGCACCCGATTCAGATGCACGTGCTGCGAGTCGGTGACCAGGTCTCGATTGGTCGCTGTCTGCTGCTGTATGGCAGTGCCGACGAAATCGAAGCGAGGATCAAGGACCGGCAGCGACAGATCAGCGAAGGACCCCAGGGGACCATCGCCTTCGATTCCGGCGAATTCGAACTGGGGGAACCCGACAGCGGTCGTGACGCGGACGAGGAACTGCCGCGGATGTTTCCGGACGGTCCTCCCGAGCTGCCTGGTGAATTGAGGCCCGTGCAGGTCGCACAACTATCCGACCTGCTGGCTCACCTGCATGATCGGCTGCGGTCCGTCCTCGTCGCCGGCAAAGCCGAGGGGGACACAGAATCCGAAGATCAGTCCCCCCCCTACATTGTCGACTGGCCGACATGGCAACGCATGCTCCAGCTCGAAATGGACATGGCCGCCTACATTCGCGGACTCACGAATCCGCCCGATGACGAGTAGTCACCTCGACCTTATGACTCGTCCTTGATTTCGAAGATTGCTTCGACTTCGACGGCCGGTCCGGTTGGCAGCGATGCGAAGCCCAAAGCACTGCGAGCGTGCCACCCATCGCCGTCTTTACCGTACAGTTCGTGAAGCAGGTCAGACGCGCCATTGATGACCAGATGCTGATCGGTGAAATCCTGCGTCGAGTTCACGCATCCGAGCAACTTGATCACGCGCAGCCCGTTGATTGTCCCGTGCGCGGCGTGAACCGATTTCAGTATCTTCACAGCGCAATCGCGAGCGGCGGCGTATCCTCGCTCGACATCACAGTCGGCTCCCAGCTTGCCTTTGATGTCGCTCGTGTGTCCGGACGTGATTAACAGGTTTCCCGTCCGAATGCAGAGATTGAGATAACCGGGTGCCGGTGCGGCTGCGGGGAATTCGATTCCGGCTTCGCGTGCTTTTTCTTCAGGGTTGCTCATCGTGGTTCCTTTTCAATTGGTTTGGCTGGCCGCAACGAAACGGCTCAACGTTCGCAGGTTACGCATGAATGTTCTGGTCGTGATGATCTTCCGCGGACGCACATCATTACCTTTCGCGCGAAGATTTCCGTCTTCCGTCCAGGCACCGCGACTGTCCATCTGATCGATCAGTTTCGCCGCCTGGTTGGTGAGACTTTTCGAAGACCCCGGTCGGCTTCGTTTGGACGTCCACAGTGGCTGAGTTGATCGGCCAGCTGACTTAGTCTGTGCAAACTCAGAACGCAAACGGTCCACATACGAGCTGATTTTGAATCCGTAGTGTGTCGGCAGGTCGTTGTCCTTGCAGGTCAGGACGTATTCGGTCGTGAAGTAGAGGGGTCGGTTGGTCTTCAGCTCGTAGAACCTGGCCAGACGTCCGTCGGTCAGTTTCGAGCGATCCAGATAGTCCAGCGCACGCGGAACGGGTTTCAGGTACCGGTCATCCGCGGTCTGGCGGTACAGCGACATGAGAATGCGGATGACACCCTGCGACTCGCCGCCCGTGATCGAGGCGGGTTCGAAGCGCCGTGCCCAGGCCGGGTGCATGTCGGCGTTGTACTGCTGAGCCCATGCGGGCTGCGGCTCGGGCATCTGGGCCAGAAGTATGAAATCTCCGGCGCGCCGGGCGGCCTGTGAGTACTCGTCGTTCCTGTAGATTTCCCCGGCAAGGAAGAATGTGTCGATCAGATCGGCGAGTGTATTGTCGTTGAAGGTGTAATAGCCGCGGTAATCGAGCTTCGGATGTTCCCGTGGCCACACGGGCGGATAGGCAGCCGGCTTGATCGGAAACTCATCGGCAACCGGGAATTCCGAGTAGCGTTGCGGCCAGGCTCCATTGGGGTACTGGGCTTTGAGCAGATTTTCCAGCGCGTATTTGACGGCGGAGTGAATCTTCGCGTCACCGAATTCCAGCACGGCATCAATCTTCATCAGGAATCGCAGCGCCGACTGTGTCGTATCATCATCCAGCGTTGTGACGTTCTTTGCTTTGGCTGCCGCTGGACGGCCAGTCGCTGCGACGTCGAGCCGGTAGGCTCTGGACGGTCGGTGTTTCGGGTCAAACTCGATGACGTAATCCCATCCGCCTGAAACGAGTTGTCCGTTGGCCAGGGCGTGGGCAGCGCTGCGAGCCGCTTTCAACAGGGCGGGCTCGCGCGTGATCAGCCAGGCTTCGAGAAACGCTTCGCCGACCGACGGTGTGCCGGGTGGTTGCACCCAGATCTGCGATGCTTTGGCCTGACGCTCGCCCTCGCGTTGTGACAGGTCGCTGCTGTACTGCCACAGGCAGCCGCCGCCCGCGGAGACGTCGTGGCTGAAAAACTGCACTGCCTTTAGCAGGGCTTCGCGGCCCTGCTGGTGTGACAGTTGATCGGCGCGACCGATGGAACAGACAGACGCCGCGAGGACGACCGTGAGGACGACCGTGACGTTCATGCAGCGTGCGACTGACACGGTTTTCTCTCCCGGCTGTATTGCGTCCGGCCGTCGGCAGATCAACGGCCACTGGATCAGGCCGAAGAATAGCCGAGAGAGAATTACGTTCGAAGTGACTGCGGACTCACTTCCTGACTGCGTCAGGGTTGTCAGCGTCAGAATCTCCAGCGTCAGCTTCATCCGCGACCGGAGTTGGCGGTTCCGGATCCTCCGGCCCACCAACGAACAGAATCGGAATCTGCTCAGTCGGTGATTCGACCGGGATCGATTCGCCCGTGAGCAACCCCAGATACATCGCTGCCAGCGGTCGCAATGGCGACTCGGGGTCCGTTTCGAGCAGCATGTGGAATACCTCTGTGGCCTTCTCACACTGGCCTGATTCCACATAAACACTCGCAATCACCCAGCGCAAGATGGCCGATTCGTCCCTTGCGCCGAATGTGCGACCAGTGACGACCGTCTGGCTGACTGGCCACAAGTTGCCGCGTGCTGCCAGCTGCGGGATGGGCTGGACGAAGGGAGCCACTGCCAGCAGCGCCTGCACGGAATTCAACTCGATTTCCCTCAGTTTCCGTTCGCATCGCACGATTGCACTGGCCGCATCGCCGCGTGCCTGATCGAGCCAGGCAGCGTGCAGGGTCCAGATAAAACCAATGGCCGGGTTCTCGCCAAATGAGTCGAATGTGCTCACAACTCCTTGAGCTTCTTCGAGGCGTCCGCACTCAATCAGCAGCAGGCCATATTCGAGCTGTCCGGAAATATTTCCAGACAGGTCGAGTTTGTTCTCGTCCAGCAATCGCGCACCGTGCAACGGGTATCCCTGGTCTCGCAGCGTCTTTGCAATCTGCACAACATCCACCGATTCGTCCTTGAGAAGCACATCCAGGCGGGAAGTGATATTGCGCTCGTTATTCTGCAGTTCGGATTGGATCGATTGAAGCTGCCTTGCAAGGACCGAGAAGCTGAAATCGTCTGACTCCTGAATCGCATTGAGACACCGGTCAATCATTTGCAGCGCGAGATCCCAGCGTTCTGCGTCGTAGTACTCCTGCGCGACTGCCGACAGGAGACCGGGATCGTTCGGTGCCAGAGTCAGCGCCTGACGCAGAAAGTGAATTCGTTGAAAGTAGCGCTGCTTCGCAATGACGGGTACGTCCGGACCGGCAGCCTGAATCTCCACCTGGCGAAGAGCTGTATAGGCATCCGCACGTGTGCGATAGACGACATCATTGTTCGGTGTCTCGACCGCTCCGGCCGTGCTGTCTCGCAGAGCCATGGTGGCCAGCGCCATGACCTGTCCGCGGGTCAAAGGCGCCTCTCCCGAGAATCCGGCGACCGCGATCGCTTGCTGGTGTCGCGCTCGGGCCTCGGACGGTGACCATGATCGGGACGGCAGCGATAGAAACTGCTGGTACCCGGTCCGGGCTCGTGGAAACTCGATCCGCTGGTTCTCCGACTCAATATTGCGGCAGTCGCGGAAGGCAACTTCGATCAAGTCGATCGGCTTCGCTTCACTCCCCGACGCAGACGTCCTTGGGGCCAGCGCTGCCAGCGTTGAACCGATCGAAACCAGGTGCCAGTTGTCGGAACGCAGCAGGTCGAACAATGAATCGTAATCCGGGTTGGCACCCCAGAGCCGCGGAGTGGCAAGACCGACATCGAAGCGGTCAAAGATCTCCTGCCACAATTCCGGGGTCTCGCGCCACGAGCGACGCTCCTTCGCCTGCGGTGTCTCGCTGGCCGTCGAATCCGGAACGAGTGACTGGTCCCGTCGACTTCGCATGGCAAAGCGGGCCTGATCGTGAAGCTTCAGAATCTCATCACGATAAAGGCCCACACGGCTGTCGATAAACGTCGGCCGACCGTGCCAGATCAGCAGGTCGCCGTGCTCAAGCCGCATCGTGAACAGACGCGCGTCCGGAATCTCGGCAAGGTCCTGAGCTGTGCCGTCAATGGTCGACTGCAGCCACGAGGCGAATCCGACACCGATGCGTTTACCGCTGGGCCCCATCATGCGGCCGCTGATCGCCAGCCACGCAACCATTGCCAGACTGAGCACAGTCAGGGCACGACCGGAACGCGACCAGAGCACCTCCCACGTGTCAGTCGAATACTCCTGTCGGCATCGATTGCGGTACCAGTCCTGTCCGTTCAGTGCCGCCAGAACTCCGGCCACAAGACACAGAGCTCCCAGTTCGTGAGTGCAGACGACGGCGAGCACAACCGTGACCGCGAACGCGGCCGCGAGTCCCATATCCAGTCGTTTGACGTTGGCTATACAGCTCAACACGGCAATCGCGGCAAGCACGAGTGCGGCGATCGACGCCAGATTGAGCGTCTCCGGAAAGCGCGCATCGAACATTGAGAGCAACTGCGCCTCCGTCGGCGTGTCAATGCGTCCCGCATAACTCAGCAGCGCCGCGTTTTCGGCGCCGTAAATCTGCACCGGTGCAAGGATCGTGTGCCAGCCAGCGGGGTTGATCATCAACGCGACCAGCCCGATGCCAACTGCCTTGCCCAAGTCCTTCATCGCCCCCGGCTCGCTGTCGCCGCGACGGCGCATCGTGATGCAACTGCCGGCTGCGAAGGCCGCCAGGATCAGCCAGCCGATGAAGGCGCGTGGGTCGAGGTTGCTCCACACTGCCAGCGAACCCGCCAGGCACCACAGAATTCGGGAATCTCGCGATTGAGACCATTTGACCAGTCCACGCAGCATCCAAGCGGTGCCAAGCAGCGTAATCAGTTCCGGCAACGCGCTGAACTGAGACTGAGCCATCAGCAGCGCGATGGTCACACAAACGGCAGTCCACCATGTGGGCAGATCGGGACGGCTGATGTGGACGACAATGTAAGCCGTGGCTCCGGCCAGTATCGCGGTGAGCACGGACAGCCCGATGTCGCCCGCAATTCCAAAAACTCCGGCCAGAATCAGATCGAATAGCCACGCGGGATTGATCCACGCGAGGTCACCGGCCGTGTAGGAAAAGATGTCTGTCGCGGGTGGCCAGAAACCGTTTGCAGCGATGGCTTCGCCGGTCTTTACGCGTACAAGTGTTAATGTGTCGCCAATCTCCCGGCAGCCCAGCAGGAACGCCAGCAGGACAACTGCCCAGCGGAGCATGAAATCGCCGCGGATCGCCTCATCCTCGATGTCCTCGGGGGTCAGTGGTTCCCATTCCGGGAGGTCACCTTCGGATTCAGGCTCACCGGAATCGGTCGCACCGTCGCCGGACTTCTCATCGGTTTTGCCCGCCGATCCAACGTCGGGATTGTCCGATTCGGCAACATTGCCGTCTGCCGCGTCCGATTGTTCAGGCTCACCCGGTTCCGCATCCTCTCCCGTGGCAATGGTGGCCTTTGTCTCGGCCTCCGTCACAGGGGTTGATGCATCGGCAGCTTTGGCTTCTTCACTCGTCGGCTCGGACGAGTTCGCTCCGGCTTCGTCAGCGGGGCGGGATGGATTGGGATCGCTCACGAAGAACCTTTGCTCGGAATGGGCGGCAGGTACGACTGTTGCCAGGAGCGTACGGTCGAGTGTTCCGCAGGGTCAAGGACTGCTCCGGAAGGCATCTACGTAACTTCAGTAAGTAATGTTGAATGGATCGTTCCGTCGAGTTTCGGCAACACTGACCTGGCCAGATCGAGCCCGTCCGTACCCGTATTGATCGGTATTTCATGCCGCTCGTATACTCCCGCCCCTCTTCCACTGAGGCTGAGCCTCACTCACCGGCCGCTCTCGGCCAGCCAAACGGATTTGGCACCCATTAACCCTATCAAAACTGATTTCCGCTCCGGAGTTCTGGTGTCGGTCGCATGTTCACAGTCATGCCGATCGCGGAAAATCTTCCCGTGCGCAGTTGCCGCGCTGGTTGTGTTCCTGATTTGCGCCAATTTCGTGGCTGCGGACACAGGTGCCGGAAACAACCTGAGCGATCGGATCAATGTCTCCGGCCGGCTCGCCCACACATGGCCTGACACGGACGGCTCTCAGGTCACAGTCATGTGGGGCCAGTGCCGTGTGAAGCAGGGCGAAACCGTCATCACGGCGCGGCAGATGGTCGTGTGGCAGTCGCAGTTCAACGGGCGTGACCGCGTCGAGCTGTACCTCGAGGACGACGTCGTCATCACGCGACCGGGACAGACGCATTCGCAACAGTCGGCGTGGCTGGAGCTATGGACCGAAGCCGGCGTCGTCGGCAAGGCCCGTCTGCGAGGCGACTACGACAAGGCCACCGGCGACCCGCTGTTCGAGCGGGCTTCGCGGCGTCGGCGAGCCAGTGTCGGTCCAAAGTTCATTCAGACACAACTGCTGGAGCTTCCCCCGCCGGGATTGCCGTTTCGCGCACATCGTTTCGAACAATCGGACACACCAATTCGTCGAGTCCGTCTGTATGCCCGCACGGGCCAGCCGTTTTCGTTTCGCACCGAGCGGTCGACGCAAACGACGCCCGCCGAGCAGGTGGCGATTGTCACCGGCGGGATCAAACTGAATGTCGACTCGCCGCAACCGGACGGCTCCCCCGATCCTGAGGGCATCGAGCTGGCAGCCGACAGCATGGTTCTGTGGACCGAGTCCAGTGAACTGACCGATCTGACCGCCGGACGCGAAGAGATCCAGAATCGCGACACGCCTCTGCAGATTTATCTCGAAGGCAACATCGTGATCCGTCAGCAGAACTCCATCCTGATTGCTGATCGCGCCTATTACGACGCGCGTCAGGAACGTGCCCTGCTGATTGATGCTGAACTCAAGATGATCATACCGGAGGCGGATAATTATCTGCGTGTCCGGGCCAATAGAATTCGGCAACTCAATGCCGGTGCATTTCACGCGCAGCAGGCGTGGATGTCCGCATCCATCTTTGGGAAGCCTGGTTACCGTGTCGATGCGACCGATGTCTTCCTGGAACCTCGCGTGATTAATCCCTGGGTCAAGGCAAACGGCGGCCGGATTGATCCAATAACAGGCGAGATCGACGACGGCGTAGTCAACTGGCTGACGATGTTGAATAACACGTTCGTTCTCTCCGATGTGCCGTTCTTCTATCTGCCGTACCTGTCTGGACCTGCCGAAGACCCGCATCTGCCGATCACCAAATTCACAATCGGCTCGGACAGCATCTTTGGTAATAAAATCGAAACTGCGTGGGACCCGTTCCATCTGCTGGCCCGCGACTCTCCGGAAGAACTCACCACCAGCCTGCTGCTGAACTGGTACTCCGAACGCGGTCCGTCCATTGGACTGGAAGGCGCTTACGATGGAACGGATCTGCTGGGACGCAACGACAGCTACAAAGGTTACTTTCAGACCAATTACGTACACGATCGCGGCCAGGACAACCTGGGTGGACGCCGTCGCCGATTGATTCCAGACACTGAGAATCGCGGGCGAGTCACAGCCCGCCACATCCATTCTCTGCCCGGAAGCCTGTCCGTGATCGCCGAAGCCGGCTACGTCACCGATCGCAACTACATCGAGCAGTGGTTCGAGCCGGAGTTTGCCAGTGGCAAGGACCAGGAAACGAAACTGGCCGTCGAACAGCGTATTAACAATGTCGCCTGGAGCATTCAGGGGCGCCCGCAGGTCAATGATGACTTTGACTACACGACGGAGTGGTTGCCCAAAGTCGATCTCCATGTGCTGGGACAGCCGGTTTACGGAACTCCACTGTTGTGGTCCATGCACGCATCAGCCGGCTATGCTCACATTCGCACTCCGGATCGCCCCTCTGATCCCGTTGATGCAATCGCATTCACGCCAATCCCCTACTACTCGAATGCGAACGATGCGGTTATTCACAATCGCCAGGAATTGACGATGCCGTTCAACGCCGGCCCGGTCGTTCTGTCGCCGTTCGTAATGGGTGAGTCCGCCTACTGGAGCGACGACCTGTCAGGCAACAGCCTGGGTCGACTCGTGGGATCGTTCGGCCTGCGTGGCAGCCTTTCAATGTTGAAGGTACTGCCGTACGTCTGCAGCGACATCTTCAATCTCGACGGTCTCGCCCACCGCATGGTGTTTGATTTCGAATACTCCTACACCGATTCGTCGCAGGACGTCTCGCGCATTCCGCAGTACAACGAGATCGATGATAACGCCCAGGAGCGATTCCGCCTCCGGTATCCGATCAACACATTTGGTGGACTGGCGCCGACGTTTCCAACATTCAGTGGGAATACTCCACAGTTTCTGGATCCCCGCCGATACGCGATTCGTAGCGGAGCCGGCTCGCTGGTCTCTGTGCCGTACAACGAACTGGTCGACGACCTTCAAGTTGTCCGTCTTGGCTGGCGACATCGCCTGCAGACAAAAGTTGGCCCACCGGATCGTCGCCGCATTCGCGACTGGATGACGCTCGACCTGAACGCTTCCGTGTTTCCACGAGCCGGACATCATAGTCCCGCCGGCCGTGACTTCGCCGAAGACTGGGGACTGGTCTCTGCCGACTACCGCTGGCTGGCCAGTGAACGAACGGCCTTTGTAGCAAGCACATTGTACGACACGTTTGATGGTGGTCAGCAGCTTTGGAGTGCGGGCATCCACAGCCAGCGCAGTGCCCGAGGCAGCGTCTATGTGGGCGTCCATCAGATCAAAGCCCTGGGTCTTGACAGTCAGCTCGCGACAGTCAGGGCCAGCTATCTGTTGAGCGACAAATGGCTGGCGACTGGCAGCACCGCATACGACCTTAGAGAGAATCAGCAGCGCGGCGACTCGATCACGCTGACCCGCATTGGCGGCGATTTCCTCTTCCACTTCGGTTTTGGTTACGACCGCACAAAAGACGCCGTCCAGGCGACCGTCAGTTTCGAACCACGGTTTGGATCCCGTTCACGATACTCCGAACGCATGGGCGAACTGTTGAGTGCCCCGAGATGACGCAGGAAAACCACCGAGTTCCTGCCGCAATTCCGCGTCGCGAGAATGCAAAATGAAAAACATCAATCACCCGGCACATTCAGCCATTTGTCAATTTGCAATTTGCAATTTGCAATTTGCAATTCGCAGCACCCGCACCCCCCAAAGAATCCGCACACCAGCGATACTGTTAATGCTGGCCGTGCTGGCACTTCCCGGCTGTGTCCACAGAAGAGCAACAATCCGCACTGATCCGCCAGGTGCACAAGTCATGCTGGCTGACAAAGTCATCGGGTACTCGCCAGCGTCCTTCGACTTCACGTGGTACGGCACGGAAGAGGTCACGCTCCTCAGAGACGGCTACGAGATCGAACGTCAGTTCGTAAAGCTGCAGCGTCCGTGGTATCAGGTTCCCCCGTTGGATTTCGTGACCGACCACTTCCTGCCCTTCCGAGTGACCGACCATCAGCAGTTCAACTTCAAACTCCGCCCGCGAATGGTCGTTCCTGGCAGCGAACTCCTGGAACGAGGCAACTCGCTGCGATCCGAAGCCCAACTCGGGCAATAAGGACCGACCGATGAATAACTGTCGCAATAGAGTAGCCGCAGGGCGTTAGCCCCGGTTGCTGCACGAAACCGGGGCTAACGCCCTGCGGCTAATGCGGACAGTAATTCTTCGCTCGATCCTAAGTCGAGCCGCCGCACCGGTGCGGGGCATTTGCACGCTTGCTCGAACTGATCAGCCGCCTGAGACGATCGATTCGACGGACTTCCAGGCTCCGACGGTGGCCAGCACGAACAGCAGTGCCATCAGTGCGTTTTCCCACCAGCGGTTCTGGAACTGTTTGCCGATGCAGCGTTCGGCGGCGGTGATGTACCACAGTCCGCCAGCGATCAGAGGCAACAGCAGTACCTGCAGGCTGTTACTCACGAGTGTGAGCGTCACGAAATCGGGCATTCCCGGCATGGTCCACACGAGCGGCGAGAGAATGCACCAGCACGCGATCCAGCGATAGAGTCGCTGATCCTGAAAACGCACGTCGATTTTTCCCGCACCGGCTTTCCATCGCAGCCAGGCGTGTGTTCCGAGTAAACCGAGTCCCAATGCGTGCCCGATGATTGACGTGAATACGGCGGCAAATATGCCGCAGTAAAAGACCGCTCGTCCGGCTTCGCCCAGAACCTCGCTTAAGAGACGCGGCAGGTCGTCCAGGTGCTCGACGGTCATGCCGCGCGGATGCAGCAGCTCGGCACCCAGCGTCCAGACTGCCAGGTTCAGAACAATCATGACTCCCGTCGCCAGGAGAAAGTCAAACATCTGAACGCGACGAAACTGTGGTCCACGCCAGCCCTTGGATTCCAGAAAGTACGGATAGACCAGGTTCATCATTGATCCCCCGACCGCACCAATCATGGCCATCGCGACCAGGAGTGGATTGAAGTCCCCCTTTTGGTCGGGCAGTTCCACTCGATACAGACCCTGCATGATTCCGTCGGCACTCGGCCCGACCCACAGGGCTGTACCAAGAAACGAAACGCTCAGCACTGCGAGCAGAGCCTTGAATAGAAATTCGACTCGCCGGTATGTCGGCTGGAAGACGATTACCAATGCAACCACGCACCAGAACAGAGCCCACTGCCAGACCTGGCCCCAGCCCACCAGATTGCGGCACGTCTCGCCGATTCCGACGGTCATGTAGGACCCGTAGATGTGCCCCATCACGACAGATGCGACGAGCAGCGCCGGCGCGTACCACGGATGGAATCTGGCGAGTCCGTCCAGGACCGCTTCACCGTGCTGATTGCAGAGCTGATATTTTGCGATCAGCGACACGAACAGGAACCGCATGACGACAGCCAGGATCAACACCCACATCAGCGAGTAGCCGTAGTTTCCGCCGGCGACTCCCATGTCGACGATGTCGCCGGCGCCCAGCCAGGTCAGCACGACCACGAACCCCGGGCCGAACGAGCGTATGTACTCAAGCAATGTCTGAGGCGGCTGCGGACTGCCCGGTTGCGTCGTCATATGCGGCTCTCGGGCAATGGTGCGTCGTTAGTCCGTTCGAGCTCAGTTCTCAGTCAGTTCAAGGCACGGGTCCAGGCCCATGCGGCGGTAGGACTGCGTGCGGTGCTTGTCCTGCTTCATCATATCTTTGCGTTGCTTGTAGTGCGTTTTTTCCAGAAACCGCTGCGTCTTGCGGAAATACCTCACCCAACTGCCGGACAGCTCGCCGCTGCTGTTGGGAAAGGCCTGCTTGCGCGTGCTCGTCAGTTTTTCCGGCGTGTGACAGCGCAACAGTTCGTCTTCCAGTGAGAGGAAGAACTGGTAGCCGCCCGGGTCACCCTGACGCGCTGCGCGCCCGACCAACTGCCGGTCAATCCGTTTGGATGAATGCATCTCGGTAGCGATGACCTGCAGTCCGCCCGCGGCCCTGAGTGGCTCGGCCAGTTTAATGTCCGTCCCGCGGCCAGCCATGTTTGTGGCCACGGTGACTTTGCCGGGTACGCCCGCCTCGGTCACGATTTCCGCTTCCTGTTCCAGGTATTTGGCGTTCAGGATCGTGTGCGGGATCTTTCTGTCCTTTAATAGCTGGCCGAGTGCTTCGGAAGCATCCACCGACGGTGTTCCGATCAGCACCGCGCGATTCTCAGTGATCAGTTTCTCGATCTCATCAATAATGGCCCGCCGTTTGGCCTCGGCCGTTTCAAAGATGCGCGTCGGCGATGGTGTTCGAATGCACGGGCGATGAGTGGGAATCGCCGAGACCTTCAGGCCGTAGACCTTGCGGATTTCTCCGGCGCACTGGACCGCAGTTCCCGTCATGCCCGAGATGTACGTGTACAACTTGAAGAAATTCTGCACGGTGACCCGAGCTGCTTCTCCGGACGCCGCCGTAATGGGAACGAGTTCTTTGGCCTCGATCGACTGGTGCAGTCCGTCCTGCCATTTTCGGCCATCCATGATGCGGCCCGTGCCTTCGTCGACAATGTTGATTTCGTTGTCGACAACGACGTAATCGCGATCGAGGACGAACGCATATCTCGCTGTCAGCGCCTGCTCGACGTGCTTGTAAATGCGCTCGGTGTCAATCGAATCGATCAGAGCCGGTTTGCCCAGCAACAGCACCTTGCGGCAGCCCGGGTCGGTCAAGTAGGCCGATCGACGCTCAGGCTCGTAGACAAAGTCGACGTTTGCTTCCAGATGAGTGACCGCTCGATGACACCAGCGGAACAGGCTGACCGTGCTGGCGTCGTTGGGCAGAGTCAGTCCGATAATCAGCGGTGTCCGGGCCTCATCAATAAGAATGCTGTCGGCCTCGTCGATGATGACTGAGTAATGTCCGCGCTGCACGGGCGCTTCCGCACCGGCCTGTTGGCTGAACATCGTCTGCCGCTTTCGACCGCCGGCCGCGACGCCCTGACGCAGTCGGTCGCGTAACAGGTCGAATCCGAATTCTTTGGCCGTACCATACGTGATGTCATTGGCGTAATTCTCACGACGCTCGTCGGTTTCCATCGGCGTGAGAATGCAGCCGCAGGTCAGACCGAGTGCCTGATAAACCGGAGCCATTTCCGCGACGTCACGCTCGGCCAGGTAATCGTTTACCGTCACAACGTGGCTGCCCTTGCCCGGCAGAGCGCGCAGCAGAGCCGCCAGAGTGGCTGTCAGTGTTTTCCCTTCGCCGGTCTGCATCTCGGCGATTCCGCCTTCAAACATCGCAATGCCGCCCATGATCTGAACGGCATAGTGTTCCATCCCGAGCGTGCGACGCGACGCCTCGATGACGAGTGCGAATGTCTCGTCGAGCAGATGCCTCAGTGGAATGCCGGTCTTCGCCCGCCAGCGAATGTCGCGGCCGGCGTTAAGTAGTTCCGCATCACTGAGACTTTCGTACTTCTTCGAGTCCCGAAGAATTCGGTTTGCCGTTGCCCGCCAGCGTGAGAGTCGCGCAGCGCCCGGGCGGCCCCCGGTCTTCGTCATGTGTACCGCCTGACCGATCACGATGCTCTCTCCTGCTGGATTTGACCGACGTCCCGCAACCGGACGCAATGGATATTACGATCGGAGACTACAGATCTTTCACGTGGACTGCTCAAGCTGCAAGGGTATGCCAGAATGCCGCGTCCGTTCGCATTCGACACTACGTGCAGAACGGGCGTCAATGCGGGATTTGGCTCACACGCCGCCCGACGCGGTCGGAAGATTCAGATCCACGATAAAGGAGCTGACAACGCCCTGGTTGTTGCCCCACGTGCTGCTGAACAGAAGTTGCGAACCGTCGGGCGTCAGGACCGGCAGCGGCTGGCAGTTTGAGCATCCGTTCGCCGCGTTCGTACGGTGATATGCGATTGAAACAGCGCCGCCGCTTGACTCCGGATCGTCAAGGTTGAATGCGACGATCTGGCCGATGTAATCGCCGGACGGTCGTGTGCCGGGCAGCACCGTGCCGAACACGTAGCCCGGATTCGAGTAGTTCGTCGCGCCGACGTGCTCGATCGATAGCGTCGAGCCGGTCCAGCCGTTTAGCGACCGGTACGTATTCGTCGTCGTGTTGTACGACAGTATTGAGCCCACTTCGCTGGCGTTGTTGTTGAACGTCTGGATCTGTGACACGCGCTCGCCGGCGAAACTTCCGGCACCGCCGACAACATGAACCTGCTGGCCGTCTGACGCGTAAGCGAATACCGGGTGTCCCCAGTTCACCGCGAAAAATCCCCGATTGGCATCACCCATCGCATAAAAGGACTGTCGGCCGAGCGACGGCAGAACGTGAGGCGACACAACACCGGCCGCCAGATCGACGTCCAGCAGACGCCACGTTCGCGATCCGTTGGCCAGCGGATAGGCGATCAATGCGAATTCACCATTCGGCGAATATCGGAGTGACAACGGGTTGACTCCGGTCGCGAACGCGCCCAGTCCATGACTCGCATCGCTGAGACTGAACCGGGCCACAACCGGCGACGACCCCGTTGGTGCGTCGAGATTGACGATGAACAGGTCCGGTTCGTTGGTTGAGGATGGACTGCTGATTGTCCCCAGCAACGCGACGTATTGCTGCCCTCCCACAAATGCGATCGACGTCTTGGATGTGTTCGTCAGACTTGTGAATGGAAGTGGGATGCGGCGCGTGATCTGGCCTGTCAACACGTCGTATTCAACCACTTGGTGGGTCAGAAAACCGTACTGCAGAGTGGGCCGTGCCGGATCCTGACTCCAGCGCAGCGACGTCGTGGGCACGTCGACGATCGCCAGTGGATTCAGGTACGTGTCTGTGTTGGCAGAGTTGCCATCGAGAAGCACCTGATAGCCGAGCGCCGCGTCGAAGCTGCGCAGTTGCAGCAATGTTCCATCGACGTTCCATGCCGAGTCGGTCAGATACCGATTTCGGACAACGCCACCCCAGTACATGTCGGCGGTCGTGATGACCGGCGTATCGCCGACCTGAATCTGCAGTGTCGTGAACACCGTGCCGGGGTCGCCGGTGACGCGAGTGATCGTTGCGCCCAACGTCGGATCCACGATCGTCTGCAGGTAATCCGGTCTGGACAACGTAATCGGCGAGAATGCCGGCGCTCGGTCCCCGAAATCGGGCATGTTGACGCGCTCGCTCAGGTCGCGGTCGATCACGGCATCCTGAGTGGCCAGATTCGGTTCACTGGGGAGTATGAACCAGTCCTCGCCGTTGCCCCCGGAAAGTGTGTCCACGCGGAAGTCGTCGTAGACAGAGTTCTGCCGTGAAAACTGGCTCGGTGCATCAAGAAAACCCGCAAAACCGGGGCTCTCGATGGCAGCGATGCGACTGCCGTAAATGTCGTTGGACGTCCACGACGCAAGGATCATGTCGAGCGTCTCGAAGTCGCCCTCGTACAGGACAGTCGCTCCAATCACGATGTCCGCATCGTCGCCTCCGGAAACTGAATCCGATCCGAGACCTCCGAACAGCAGGTCGCGGCCTGGTCCGCCGTCAAGCTGATCATCGTCACCACGTCCCAGCAGGATGTCGCTGTCGGCGCCACCGTCGAGCCTGTCGTTGCCAGCCAGTCCGTCGAGCGTGTCGTTTCCGGCATCTCCGTTGATCTGGTCGTCGCCCTCAGCCCCATTCAGTGAATCGCGACCGTCGCCCCCGTAGATCGTGTCGTCTCCGTCACGCCCCTCGATGATGTCATCGCCGGCGTTACCCATCAGCAGGTCGTGCCCGTCGCCGCCACGCAAATAGTCAGCTCCTTGCGTTCCCTGGAGTGTGTCGTCTCCACCGCCACCGTGCAGTGTGACCGTACCGTTGAATCGAGCTGCGTCGATTAGATTGTCACCTGACCCGCCCGTCAGGTGTGCTCTTTCGATCCGTACCAGCCGGTCATTGCCGAGTCCCGTCAGGCGGTACCGCGTCAGAGTCAGGTTGACGTTCGCGGACTCGATAACCGTGTCGAATCCGGAGGCCCCGGAAAGGCGATCAGAACCAGACCTGCCGGAAAGTGTGTCATCACCGCCCTGCCCGAACAGTCGGTCATTGCCATTCCCTCCGTCGAGCCTGTCGTTGCCGCTACCGCCTCGCAGTCGATCCAGGCCGTTGCCGCCGAAAAGAACATCGTTCCCCTGTTGACCGACGAGGACGTCGCGACTTGTGCCGCCGCGAAGCGTATCTGCGCCAGACCCGCCGAAGGCGATGGCTCGGATGGCCGTGGCGTTCGTGAAATGGTCATTTCCGGACCGTCCGCGAAAGACAATCGCATCCACATCGGACTGATTGAAGGTGTGGAGCTCTTCGTTGACCACAACACGCAGTAGCACGTCGTCGGGCAGATCAACGATGACAAGATCGGCTTGAGCGGTCCCTTCAATCTGCAACTGTCGGTCGATCGCGTTGAGTGTCGCGCTCAGGAGAACCCGCGATTCCAACACCTCGGCCGCCCGGTCGTGGGCCCAGCGACTGCGCGCAACGCGCATGCGCGACCGACGATGCAGCTGGTTTCGGATTCTCAAGAGGTCAAGCATTGGTGCGATGGGACGAGCATTACTGAAGAATTAATCGATGCCAATAAAGCGATGATGTGCGATTCACCGATTCGACAAACACGCTGACTTGCAGCGGATCAATCGAATCAAACGATTGTCGCAGTGACACCACTGGTCCAGTCGAGTCCTGTTTCTATCCAGAATTGTCAGCGTAGACTTGAGGGTACCCATTCGTCAGGATCGATTCAATTTACCTTGTCTTCCAGTTCGAACTTAGATTCACATTGTCTGAATCGATTCCGATCTGACAGTTGTGTCGACCACGTCGGGTAGTCCTGTTGGACAGCGGCGCAATATCCTGTCGCCTGATTCCCTTTTCCTGATGCGTCGTTTGTCCGAGAGGTCGCTCATGCCCCGTGCATTGATCCTGCTGCTGGCCGCGTCCTTCACAGCAGTGCCTGCCCGTTCCGTGTTCTCTGCGGAATCGGCGGCTGCCGTTTTAAGGCGACCAGTCGCGCTGGTTGCACAGCCGGACCGGTTGCTGGTCGCCAACCGGCGCAGCGGCACCATCACGGTGATTGATTTCGAGACTTCGAGCGTCTTTGCGGAACACCACGTCGCCGCCCGAATTGCGGATATGACCGCAGTCCCCGGGCAGCGTGCGGTATTTGTTGCCGACGATCTGCAGCACCGACTGATCAAGGTGTCGATTGAGGGTGAAGTCCTTTCGACGACTGCGGTCGCTGAGCTGCCCCCGTCCGCATCGTGCCTGACCGTTTCGAAGGATCGACGGGAGCTCTTTGTTTCGGCCCGCTGGTCACGCTGTGTCACGGTGACTGGTTTCGATGATCGGTTTGAGCGAGCCAAGGCATCGCATGCGATTGCACTGCCGTTTGCTCCGCAGGAAATGCTGCTGCTGAATTCCGACGCGACGCTGCTGGTCGCCGATGCCTTTGGCGGGCAGATTGCAGTCATTGACGTTGTTGAGCGAAAGCTACTCGGTGTTCACAAGCTGTCGGGACACAACATTCGCGGCATGGCAACGAGCGGTGATGGCAGCCGCGTCCTGGTCTCTCATCAGAGAATGGACCCGTTGGCCCGCGCGGATTACGAGGACCTGCACTGGGGATCGCTCGTCGCCAATGCGGTCCGGGTACTCGATGTCGAACAGTTGAATGGTCAAGACACGGAATCACTCGCCGAAGGCTGGCTCGATTACTTCGGCGGAATCGGCAGCGCAACCGGTGATCCCGGGACCGTTGTCACTGGTCCGAGCGGGCTGATTGCCGTCGCTCTGTCCGGGATTGGGGAAATCGCCATTCGACGCGGCGGTTATGCGACGAGACTCCCGGTCGGCCGAGGCCCTGAGGCCATGGCAGTCAGCGGTGACCGCCTGTTTGTTGCCAACCGGTTCGACGATTCGGTGTCTGTCATCGATCTGTTGCTCGGTAAGTCAGTGCGGACGATCTCGCTGGGTCCGGCGCCGGAATTGTCCGCGATTGATCGTGGTGAGTTGCTGTTTTTCGACGCCCGGCTTTCGCACGACGGCTGGATGAGCTGTCACAGTTGCCACACGGACGGACACAGTTCGGGCCTGCTGATCGACACGCTTGGTGACGGAGACTACGGCGCCCCCAAACGCGTCCCGTCACTTCTGGGGACGCGCAACACCGGCCCGTGGGCATGGAATGGCAGCGTGCCGACTCTGGCCGAACAGGTTCGGAAGTCTGTCACGACCACGATGCACGGCGACGCGATCAGTGCAGAGCAGACGACCGACCTGGTGGCGTATCTCGAATCCCTGCAGCCGGCCCCGGCAGCTCACCGGTTGAGTGAAACACTGACCACTCGCGGGCAGGCTGCTTTCAAACGGCTTGGTTGCGTGCAGTGCCACTCGGGCCCGAATTTCACATCGCCCGGGACCTTTGACGTAGGACTGGGTGACGAAAAGAACCGTCTACTGTTCAATCCGCCTTCGCTGCGGGGAGTCGGCCAGCGCGATCGGTTGTTCCACGACGGCCGAGCACGCGGACTCGAAGACGTCATCGGCCGTGTCAGACATCGACTCGACGAGCCACTCTCAATTGACGAGTCGGCCGCATTGCTTGCGTTTCTCCGCAGCCTGTAGCTCAACAGGCGAGGAACCGGCAGCGACCTCAACCGTTCGCGGCGACTCGCGACAGTTGAATTGATTGATGATTGTCGACTGTTAATTTTCGAATGGCGAAGGATCAGGACCCACCATCACTGGTGTGTGTCCACATCTCCTGACGCTGCTGTGACTTCGACCTTCAACACTCATCAATCGGCAATCATCAATCGATTCAGCCGCTCACGAGCCTGCGACCTATTAACGGGAGTGGCGAACGCGCCCAGGCGTTTTCGACCGTCAGTGGCGTGCTTCAGCCGTGGAATGGCTCGCCAATACGCCGGAACTCGTTCCGGCCTGCGAGGATGCGGCTTGCCGGCGCGCGCCCTGTATACCTGCGAGCACGTGACCGCGTCCGACGTCCGGTTGTACAGCTCAGTCAAGATATGCCGGCCGTGACCTGCGGATCCAACCGGAAAGCCGGCGGGATTACGTGATCAACTCAAACGACCGGCAGATTCGGGCGAAAAACATAGTCGGAGCCTGCTGCAGGACCGTCTCATCGTGTGCGACTCATGCACACCATGAAATCCCTGCGACGTGCCTGGAACAGCAAACCAGAGGGTCAGGAATGATTGCACACAATTACCGATTCGGACTGCTCGGTCGCGTCCGTCGCGCCATCCCCGGAATCGTTGCTCTGGGAATCATGGCGACGACGTCCGTGGCGTGGTCTCAAAAGCACTCGGAACGAAAACCGCCCGAGCTGCTTAAGGCCGTTCAAGTGAAACAAGAGAATCGCGTCATCAGCACTGACGAGATCGGCAGCCTGGAAGGGAAATGGACTCAGACGTCCAATCGGACGGAAGTGCTTCAGTACGCGGCCGATCAGGCGCACGCAGCGTGCTTCGAGGAGGACGTGTTCCCCTCGGCGGTGACCTGTGCCGAATGTCATCCTAAGCATTACCGCGAGTGGTCCGTTTCACCACACGCCTACGCTCAGCTGAGCCCGGTGTTTAATGGCCTGTTTGGTGGATTGAACGAGCTGACCACAGGAACGATCGGTGACTTCTGTCTGCGGTGTCACACTCCGGTGGGAGCAGCACTGCAGGAAGACCGGTTCATGAGCAACATGGACCGACACCCGGCTGCCCGCGAAGGCATCACCTGTGTTGTTTGTCACCGCATCAACCAGCCGTGGGGCAAGGTCTCCGGTCGTCAGGCACTGGTTGCTGGTGGTGTCGATCAGGTGATCTTCGGGAACCTCGGAAGTGAGGTGCTCGACGACGTCATGCACAACCCGGACAAGTACGGCGTCCTGAAGACCAGTCCCGATGACCCGAGTCTGGGGCGAACAGTTCACCAGACGTCCTACAAGTTCTTCCAGCTTTCAACACCGGGTTTCTGCGGAGCCTGCCATGACGTGCTGACTCCCAGTGGATTCCGACTGGAAGACGCATTCAGCGAATACAAGCATTCACCAGCGGCCCGCGATGAGCATTTGTCCTGCCAGGACTGCCACATGGGCAAGGTGCAGGGGGCTGCGGCGGGATATCTCCACGAGTCGGTCGCGATGGTCGGCAATGTCGAGACACCGCCACGCAAGCGGACCACTCACTGGTTTGCCGGCCCGGATCATTCCGTCATTCACCCGGGTATTTACCCGCACAATCCGGAAGCCGTCCGTGAGGAAGGTGCCGACGACAAACTGGCGGCTGGTCTGGCCACGATGCGTGAGTGGCTGCAGTTCGACCACAAATCCGACTGGGGTAAGCTCGACTTCGAGGACTCCGACAAGGACGGCGTCCAGTTCCCCGACGCATGGATGAAGTCCAGGCGTCGAATCCGGGCCCGTCAGATTCTCAACCAGCAGGAAGAACTGCTGATGCAGTATCAGCGACGTCGTGCCCAGGTCCTGAGCATTGGATTCAAGCTCGACGAAGTTCAGGACCTTGAGATCAATCGAAAGGGCATCGACTTCCGCCTGCGAATGTACAGCGGCACGACAGGCCACGGTGTCCCGACGGGCTTCGATGGCGAACGTCCCATCTGGTTACAGGTTCTGGTGTGGGACCGTGAGGGGACCGTGGTCTTCCGATCGGGTGACCTCGACCCCAACGGAGACTACCGCGACGACCACTCCTTCTACGTACACAACGGCGACATCCCCAGAGACCGATTCCTGCTGACACTGCAATCCAAGTTCGTCACGCGAAACGTTCGTGGAAACGAGCGTGAGGACATTCTTCCGGTTCCATTCTCGCTTGATCCAATCAGTTTCAATCGCCCACTGGTTCGTCCGTTCTCTTCACTGGGACGTCCGCTGGGAGCGAGGAAGCACAAGCAGAACATTGAACCGTGTGGAGATCGTTGGGGGAGTTACCACGTCGATGCCTGCAACCTGACCGGAAAGGGCCCGTATCAGATCAGTGCCCGTCTGGTCGCGGGAATGGTCCCAGTGAACCTGGTCCACATCGTCTCCTTCGCAGGATTCGACTACGGAATGACTGCTCGGGAAATCGCCAGCGGGATCGTTGCCGGTCACCTGATGCTGCACGAGAAGCAAGCCACTGTCCACTGCCATGAATAACCTTGCACAGGGTCAGATAGAGATGATTATCAGAATCTTACTTGTCTCAACGTTGGTCGTGTGCGGAACATCGGGTCAGGTGTTCGCTCAGGAAATCGTTGCTTCAAACGCAGCATCGTCCCTGGTGCCGCCTGCCGAGGCTGCGACCTCGGATGCGGTGGCCTTACAGGACGCCGCGTCGGACGCACAGCCCGCTGCGACGTACGAAGAGTCGCCCGATGCGACGTCGGACATGGAGCCGCTCGGCGACCTGGACGATCTGCCCATCGAGTCGTTCGAGCACTCGTGGTACCAGTTCGACGAGTTTCCCCACGAAGAGCCCAGCGGCTTGTGGTGGTGGGAACCGCTTATCGACGTGGTCGAAGAGCCCTTACACCCGATGATCCACTCGTGGGAGTGCCTGACGGGTAATGAGCATGTCACCTTCGAGAGTGCAATCTCGAATGAGGCACTCGAAATTCAGGAAGGCTTCCCGCGGCCGCCCCTGATCTTCGAATATCCAGAACGCTACCTGGATATGAAGGACACGATGACCCGCGGATACGAGTTGCCGGGCGGTGCCGTCTGGCGTCCGACTCTGTGGATTTGGGGTACCAACCGAGTTGCCGCCCAATACCGTGAAGACCAGGGTGGCGCGAATTTCACCGAACTGGCCGAACGACTCGACCTCTTCGCATTCCTTAACATCACGGGGACAGAGCACCTTGTCTTTGCGATGCGGCCCTTTGACGAGGAAGAAGGCGGCCAGGCTCTGAACGGTCGGCAATTCACCAGCTACGACCTGAACGGCGGCGGCAGCACCAGCGGTACCAACGCAGACGTCCAGACACTGTTCTTTGAAGGGGACATCGGTGAGATGATCCCGGACATGGACCCATGGGACGTCAATGCCCTGGATTACCGTTTTTCGGTCGGTCGCCAGCCCATGTCATTCCAACGCGGGCTGCTGCTCAATGAAGACCTCATCGACGCAGTCACGGTGACACGAAACACGACAAACGGAAACGGCCTGCTGAATATGCGAACGACCGCGGTTTACGCATGGAACCGCATTACGCGACTGGCAGGCAACGCATCCAATTCCAACGCAAAGATGTACGGCGTGTTTACAGAAATGGACTTCGCGTTCAACACGTTCAACTTCGACATTGGCTATCTGGATGACGACACGGCCGACGGAGACCTGCTGTTCTGGGGACTCAGTTCAACGCAGCGACTGGTCGGCTACCACAACACGTACAACTCACGGTTCCATGTGCTGGGGTCGCACGCCCCGGATGGTGAAACCCGGGCTGCCGGCGAAGGGACGCTGCTGTTTGCCCAGACGTCATGGACACCGCACCACGGTGCCGACCTGATTTACTTCGATACGTTCTGGGGCATCGACCGGTTTACTTCTCCCGCACGTGCCCCACTGGCTGGTGGACCGCTGGGAGACACGGGGCTGCTGTTCGCATCGGCCGCGCTCGGCCGCTTCGGACCGGCGATCAACAACCTGGTCAATGATGACGTCGGTGCGGCCCTCGGCTACCAGATGTTCTTCGATGGACGTCGTCAGCAGCTCATCGCTGAAATTGGTGGCAAGCGTTCCACCAAAGACAACAACGACGGCATCGCCGCAATCTTCCTGCGAAGCCAGACAGCAATTCAACAGAACTGGATTCTGATCGGCGACGTGTTCATGGCGAAGGCCGAGAACACAGGCGGACGCACAAACCAGGGTGTCCGCTTCGAAGTCCTGTACCAGTGGTAGGGAGTAATCACGAGGTTGGCTTAGAGGATTCAGTCGCGTTCGGTCTGGAACGCGCTCCTCTTTGAGAACCCACGGACTGTCATTTGTTGAAAATGCCACCGGTCGCCGTCGTGAGGTGATGAACTTCATTAACCTGGAGTTCTGCAAACTCTCGCCATTCGTCGCTGCCGGATGGCTTCACTCGGACCTGATCGATTTGATCGACAGTTCCGAGTCCGAATGAGACGGTCTCTTCTCCTGCTGTCAGATAGCCCCGGGTGCGGCTGACGAGCCGCCTTTGAATCTGGCCTCCGGCATGCAGCTCAACGATCGCGCCGGTTCCATCAGCGAGACGACCGACGTTGATGCGCACCCAGTTGTTGCCGGTTACCTGATCGTTACGCAGCAGGCGAGGCGATTGGCCACAGGCGGTGATCAGCACGTCCAGATCGCCGTCGGCGTCAAAATCGACTGCGGTAACTCCGCGGCCCACCATCGGATGGAACAGGTCTTCGCCACACTGCTCCGCAGTCAGCGAGACGAATTCCGTCAGACTCTCCGGGCCGCAATTCCAGAACAGTTGCGGCGGCTGTTCGTAATGCTGATGCGGCTGGACTCGGTTGATGTCCGTTTCGATGTGGCCATTGGCAGCCAGCAGGTCCAGGCGGCCATCCAGATCCATGTCGGCCCAGCAGACGCCGAAGGTCAGAGCCAGTCGCGTATCGGGACCCAGTCCTGTCGGGACCGCTTCATCGCGGAATTGCAGAGTGTCAGGATGTGCGACGTACAGGGCCGTCATCTCGTTGGAGAAGTTGCCGATGGCGATGCCGAGTGATCGGTCGTTGCGGAACCACGCAGTGGCCAGTCCCATCGCTCCACGAGCCCGACCGTTTTCATCAAAGGCCACGCCGACCACCTGAGCGATTTCTTCGAAGGTGTCGTCGCCTTTGTTGCGGAACAGAAAATTCTGCACGGTGTCGTTTGAGACGAGGACGTCCAGCCAGCCGTCGTCGTCGATGTCGCAGAAAGTGACGCCCAGTGATTTTGCCAGCGGCTCGCCCGATGCGCTTAGCTGCCGGATACCCGCAGCCTCTGAGACATCCTGAAACCTGCCGTCACCCTCGTTGCGGTACAGACAGGAAAAAGCTCCCTTGAAGGCCTGCGGCCGACCGTAACCCCGCTCGTCTCCCACCAGCTGAAACGGTTGAGTGACGTCGAATTCGCGGTTCCACTCCAGATAGTTGCAGACGAATAGATCGAGATCGCCATCGTTGTCGTAGTCAAAGAAACCGGCGCTGGAACTCCACGCGTCGTTCGCACCGGCGACGCCGGCCGTATCGGTCACGTCAAAGAAATTCCCGCCCTGGTTCTCAAGCAGGCGATTCGAACCGACGACGGTGATGTAGAGGTCGGGGTCACCGTCGGAATCAAAATCGCCCACGGCAGCCCCCTGTCCATACAGCGAGATGTCCAGGTTGACCTCTTCGGTGACGTCAACGAACAGCCAGTCACCTTCGTTTCGCCAGGCCGACATCGTGGCAGGTTTCCGTGGCGTCTCGTCCTTTTCCACGTCCCACGGCCAGCGATTCGAATTGATAAAGATGATGTCCGGGTCGCCATCGCTGTCGAAGTCGAGTATGGCGGCACCGGAACCCATCATTTCGGGGATCAGCTTTTCCCCCGCTGCGCCGTTTTCATGGCTGAACGTGATGCCACTCTGGACGGTGATGTCAACCAGCGGAATCGATGGCAGTACAACGTCGGGAAGGTCACCGATTTCAGGAGGCTTGACGATCACGTCCGGCGAGATGGGCTCGGCTTCAGGCCGAGTCGCAAACCAGACACCACCACCGATCACCGCCGCCAGCACAACAATGGCCCCCGCGGAGTAACGGACCGCCTGCCCGATGACGGCATCGTCATGTTCCTCCTCAAGATGCTCATCATGCGGCTGGTCAGTCTGGTGCGGGTCAATCATTTCGGCGATTCCAGGAGCGGCAGGTGCGATGCCTTCGATTCAGTCTCGCGGTTTCTCTACGTTCGCGGAACGGAGAATCGCGGATGAACACGGACTAAGGAAACGGAATCGTGACGAGATGCCCCGGCTCCACGTTTTCCACCTGCTGCCGCACGTTGTTCGGCCAGAACACTTCAACCTCGACAGGACCTTTGTGCGATCCAAGCCCGAAATGCAGCGTGAGTTCGTTCTGGTTGCCTTCGCCAGTACCCGCCTCAACCTGACGAGTCAGCACTTTGTCATTCGCACGGACGCGGACCTGGGCACCGATGGCCGACGTGTTGACCTTCACGCCGTCACCACGCAGAGCGACCTTCAACCACGAGTTTGCCGTGCCCTGATTCTCGAACAGCTTTCCGGCAGAGACGAGATCGAGGTCTCCATCATTGTCGAAGTCGGCCCAGGCAGCCTGATAGGTCGGACTCAAGCCACCCAGTTGGGCTGCCGCGGTCACGTCCGTCATGGCAAACTGGCCATCGCCGCGAAACAGCACGGGGTTGTTTTTTCGGCCGAACGACGCAGTCCCGTAGACCGTTGTGAAGAACAGATCCAGATTGCCGTCATTGTCGTAATCACCGACGCTCGGAGTCGCATACGACTCCTGATAATGGACTCCGCAGGGCCCACGGTCTTCGAATCGATGACGCTTGTCCGGTCCTGAATTGCGAAGAAATCGAGACTTGGGCTGATCGCCGCGCCCGTCCCGATGCGCGAAGTTGCCGGCGAACAGATCGATGTGACCGTCGCTGTCAAAGTCGCCCCAGGCTGAACCGATCGAATGGCCGCCACCGAAACCTGGTGAGGTCGCGACGGCTCCGTACTCGCCAGCGACTTCCTGGAACTGTCCCTTCCCATCGTTGAGCCACAACAGATTCGGCTGCAGGCGGTAGTTGGACGCGTAGACGTCCAGGTCGCCGTCCTGGTCAAAGTCGCACGCCGTCACTCCCCGAGTCCGCAGCCGACTCTCGGATCGAGCCACCTTGAACGACTTGCCCTGCTCATTCATGAGGATGACGAACGGCCAGGTGATGCCTGCGTTCCAGTCTTCATATCCACCGACAAATAAATCGACGAATCCGTCGCCATTGAAGTCGCCCCAGCATGCGCCGCGCGAAACAGTCTTCGGCAACTCGGGGAGTTTGAAGTTCGTGAATCCTTTACCTTTGTCGTTGTGCAGAAGCTGCAACGACGACCACGAGAACAGATCGACGAATCCGTCATTGTCGAAGTCGGCCGCCACGCAATTGGAGGCATCGGCAAATCGTGTGAAGCTCTTTCCGCCTTTGTTCTTCCAGACTCCGCCACCGGCACACAGGTCGACCCAGCCATCGTTGTCGAAGTCCGCCCAGCAAGCGGCCGCCGTCGATATCGTGAGACCCAGGTCGGACGTTTGATCCTTGAAGACGACCTGCGGTTCGTCGGCGAGTGCGGACACGCTCGTCAACAGCAGGCCCAAAGTCTGAGCCCAGATCACACATCGCCTTATACGGGTCACGTTCTGGCTGCTTGAGGATCGTCGACGCATCACTTTCCTCCTTCGATTCTTATCCTGTCGAGATTCACGCAAAGGCGCTAAGCCGCAAAGGCATGACTTGAGATTCTTTGCGCCTTGGCGTCTTTGCGTGACACAAGTCTAATGCCGTGATCTCTACAGATTACAGATGCAGCGGAAATGTCGTCAGCAATTCGACTCCGCTCTCGGTCACACGGTAATTCTGCTCCAAACGAATCCCGGCCCGCAGTTCGTCGGTATACAGTCCGGGCTCGGCGGTGAAGACGTCGCCGACTTCGAACACGTCATCCCAGTTGGGATTCAAATGAGGAGCCTCGTGCGGGAACAGTCCGAAGCCGTGTCCGAGATGATGACAGAACGCATCGGGCTGGTACTCGTCGAGCATTGCTTTTGCACGTGCGAACAACTCGCGGCATGACACTCCCGGACGGACCGTTTGCTCGACCATGTCGAGCACAGCGGCGATCGCGGTCCAGGCTCGCATCTGCTCGTCAGTCGGATGCTGGTTGACTGCGATTGCCCGACAGTTGTCTGCGTAGTAACCGCGATACGCCGGACCCAGATCGAGAATAAACAACTCACCATCCTGAGCCGCGCGTTCACGCGGAGTGCCACCCGGTGAATTACACTGATAGTCATTACCCAGCGCGGTGAGCGGTTCCCCCGCAACATCCACGGCGGCAGCGTGCAGTTGATTAAAGACATCCAGCTCAGTGATACCCGGTCTGATGATTTCACGGGCAGTGGCGTACATCGCTTCGGTACACGCAATCGCCCGGCGGATCATTGCCAGCTCATCCGGATGCTTCCGCCGACGCAGATTCCACATGCCCGCGTCGATATCGACCAGTTGATCCAGCCCGATGTCGCCGGTCAACTCCCGCAAATGCTGTCCACAGACCGAGAACTCCACTCCCGTCCGACCCTGTGAATCTTCGCCGACCTCCGAGGCCAGCGCAGTCAGCGCTGCGTCGGCCTGTTCCTGCCTTAGTGTTGCCAGCCACTGGGCCTCAAAGGTGACAACCCGGTCCGCCGCCACGTCATCCGGAATGCTGTTGGGTGCACTGAGCACACAGTCGCCGTCGGTCGTCAGGCAGACAGCCGCCTGCATCAGACGATGCGGACGGAAACCCGTCAGGTACTGCACGTTTTCGTGTGACACGAACACGGCGCGGTCGACTGACGATGCGGCCAGCATCTCGCGAACTCGCTGCTGGCGCACGCGGCATTCGTCCGGGCACAACTGAATCGGTTCACTGGCCATAGAGATTTCCTCTCAGGTGTGTGGCCGAAAGCAACGACGCGGCTCCCGAGACGCACTCGGAAACCAATGCCTGGCGGCACGAATATCGAATGTCGAACAAGGAATGTCGAAGTCCGAAGTGAAGCACTTCATCATTCGAAATTCCTTGTTCGACATTCGATATTCACTGCGAAACGCGAGCCACAACATGATCGCCTTCTTGATGCGTCTCGGGTGAAATGATAGCGTCATTCGTCCCATCGCTCGGCGGGCAGGCGATCCTCCGTCTGCAATCGCGCCCGAGCACCTTACTCCCACCTTCAGTTTGACTCGACTGCTATGCAAACGACTGTGCAGACAGCGATCGCTGTTCTTCTCGCGGCATCGGTCGCGACCGCTGCGGATCTCCAACCGCCCGACCGTCCTATCGAAGATGTCATCGACCATTACATCGATGAGTTGATCAAGTCCGATGGCGTCTCCGTCGGAGCTCAAGCCGATGACTTGAATGCCGTTCGACGGATCACGCTCGATCTGGCCGGACGCATTCCATCGACGGCTGAATCGCAGAGCTACCAGGCAGCCGACGCCAAATCCAAGCGCACCGAGCTTGTCGACCGTCTGCTTGCCAGTCCTGATTTCGTGTGGCACCAGCGGAACGAGCTGGATGCGATGCTGCTGCCCAACCGCCGGAACGATGGTGAGTTTCGCAAGTACCTGTTGTGGGCCGTCGAGCAGAGTCGCCCGTGGGACGACATGTTCCGCGACATGGTGACCGGCGACGGCAAAGACGAAAACATGAAGGCGGCGACTCAGTTCGTCCGCACGCGAATCGGCAGCCTGGACGATTTGACCAACGATACCGCCCGGCTGTTCTTCGGAGTCAACGTGAGCTGCGCGCAGTGTCACGATCACCCGCTCGTCGAAGACTGGAAACAGGACCATTACTTCGGCATGCAGACGTTTTTCAAGCGGACGTATCAGACGAAAAAAGGTCTGCTCGGCGAACGGTTTTACGGCGACGTCAAATTCAAGACGACGGCCGGTGTCGAGAAGCAGGCCGTGTTCATGTTCCTGACTGGCAGCACCATCGAGGACAAGTCCAAACCGCTTGACGACAAAGAACGCAAGAAGCACGACGAGCAGATCAAGAAGCTCGAAAAAGACGATAAGGCCGGTGATCCGCCGAAGGCCGAATTCAGCCCGCGAGAACAGCTTGTCGAACTCGTTCTACGCGTCGGCGATAATCACTTCTTTGCCCGCTGCATCACGAACCGAGTCTGGGCCCGCTTGCTGGGACGCGGGATCGTCCATCCACCCGATCAGATGCATACGGGTAACCCGCCGAGCCATCCGGACCTCCTCGACTGGCTGACCCGTGACATGATTTCGCACGGCTACGACCTGAAGCGGCTCATCCGTGGTATCGCTCTCAGTCAGGCGTATTCTCGCAGCAGCGAGTGGACTTCGTCGGAGGAGCCACCGGACGCTTTTTACTTCGCCCTTGCGACGCCCCGAGTCATGTCGCCACGGCAGTACGGACTCTCGCTACTGGTGGCGTCGCAGAACCCGGAAAAACTGCCGTCGATGGACAAGGCCGAGGAATACAGGAAGTGGCGTGAGAACATCGAGAACTCGTCCAACGGCTGGGCGGGACGCTTTGAAGTGCCACGGGGCAACAACTTCCAGGTCTCCGTCGACGAAGCCCTGATGTTCAGCAACGATGGTGGTATCGAGGGTGATCTGCTGCGTGATTCGGGCGACCGACTGCTGGGATTCGTGAAGCAGCAGGAAGAGCTGGCTGATGGGATTCAGGCGGTGTTCTGGGCGGTGTGCTCACGACCGCCGACCGAAGACGAAGCCACGGCCATCAGGGAATACATCGAAAAACGTCCCGAGGATGAACGCCCTGCTACCCTGAAACAGGCGGTATGGGCTCTTCTGACGGGCCCGGAAATCCGATTCAATTACTGATAGTTTCAGACACAAGGACTCGTTCCCGTGCCGAGCGTGGGAACAGGGGAGATCGGACGATGACTCAACCAGGCAGCGATTTCAGTGGTTCGGCGAATCACAGCGTTACCAGACGCAGATTTCTCGGAACGGCCGCCGCCGGGACGGCAGCGTCCTTCGCAGCGGACATGACGCAGCTCGACGTATTGAAGAATTCGGCCGCGGCCGGCGAAGTCAAAAAGCGGGGTAAACGCATCATCCTGCTCTGGCTGGCTGGCGGAGCGAGTCAACTGGAAACGTGGGATCCAAAACCGGGACGCCCCACAGGCGGCCCATACGCAAAGATCAAAACCAACGCTTCAGATGTGCATATCAGTGAACTGCTGCCGAAGATGGCGCAGCGGATGCAGCACACGGCCGTCATTCGCTCGCTCAACACGCGCGTCGGTGATCACGGTGGTGGTGCATCGCTGATGGAAACCGGCCGCCGCAAAGATGCGGGCATCGAGTACCCGGACATCGGGGCCATCGCCGCTCGCGAACTTGGTCGCGCGGATAGTCAGGTCCCGGACTACGTGTCGCTGTACACGTCGACCGAAGGCCGTCGCAAAGGCACCAGCGGATTTCTGGGTGCCCGGTACGCACCCATGTTCCTGTCAGACAGCATGGTCCCTCCCAACATCCGCAAGCTCGATTCGATTTCGGAGGTCGACCATCAGGACCGGGCCGCGCTGCGGGATCTGCTCTCGAAAAAGTTCGTCAACAATCGGCGCAGCGAGATCGTCAACAGCCAGTCCAACGCGTATCAGCGAGTCCGCGGACTGATGGCCAGCGAGAAGCTGTTCGACATTGAACAGGAACCGGAATCCGTACGAGCGAAATTCGGACCGAACCAGTTCGCTCAGCAGTGCCTGATCGCACGTCGGCTGTGCGAGGCGGGCGTGCCGTTCGTCAAAGTTGGCCGGGCCTGGTGGGACAGTCACGGTCAGAACTTTGAGACGCACCGCGAACTGTGTGCGGACTTGGACCACTCCATGTCGACGCTGCTCGACGATCTGGACGAGCGAGGTATGCTGGAAGACACGCTGGTTCTCACACTGGCCGAGTTCGGCCGGACTCCGAAGATTAACGGCAGTCTGGGACGCGATCACTTTGCCAATGCGTGGAGCTGCAGCCTGAGCGGTTGCGGGGTCAAAGGCGGAGTCGCCTACGGAAGGACCGACGACGACGGCAACACCGTGGCCGACGGCGAGGTGGGAGCGGGCGACCTCTTCGCAACGATTCTGGAAGCCGTCGGCATCCCGCACGACGAGGAGATTTTCGTCGGAGCCCGTCCGATTCCACTGTCGGACTTCGGCGCGAAACCGGTACGCGAAGTACTGGCGTAGCCTCATCGTTTCCCGCACATCAGACGTCCCCAGGAAGTACCGCTATGTCGAAGTCAGATCCCAGCAAGCTGAAAGTGAAGAAAGAGTTTTCCGTTCCGGGCATCGCATTCTGTGTTGATCGCGTGCCCCAGACGGGACAGCTCTACTTTGGCAGTTCCGACTTCAAGGTCTACGAAGTCGATGCCCTCGCCGAGAAGCCTGAATCGAAAGCGTTCGAAGCTGACGGGCACCAGAGCTACGTCATGGGCGTGGCGCTGGGTGGTTCGGCGCTTGTGTCCGGCAGTTACGACGGCAAGCTGATCTGGTGGAACCGTGAGACTCGTGAGCCGATTCGGACGGTCGATGCTCACGGACGCTGGATTCGCCGCGTCATGGCCAGCCCGGACGGAAGTCTGATCGTGAGCGTCGCCGACGACATGCTGGCCAAAGTCTGGAACGCCGAAACCGGTGAGCTGATCCACACACTCAAGGACCACAAAGCGGAAACGCCAAATCATTTTCCATCAATGCTGTATGCGGTGGCGTTCTCTCTCGATGGTAAGTGGCTTGCGACAGGCGACAAGGTGGGGCATGTTGCAATCTGGGACGTGAAGTCGGGCGAAAAGGCTGGCGAAGTTGAAACGCCTGGAATGTATACGTGGGACCCGAAACAGCGACGGCATTCCATTGGCGGCATTCGCTCGCTCGCATTCTCACACGATTCAAAGCTGCTGGCCGTCGGCGGCATCGGCAAGATCGGGAATATCGATCATCTTGGTGGTCCATCCCGGGTCGAGGTCTTCGACTGGCAGAAGAAAGAGCGGTTGCATGAAATCGAAGACGACAAAATGAAAGGCCTTGTCGAGCAACTGGCGTTCGATCCGGACGGACAATGGCTGCTGGGATCAGGCGGAGATCACAACGGATTCGTGAATCTCTACAGCATCGAGACGGGCAAGATCCTCAAACAGGAAAAAGCCCCGATGCACGTGCATGAATTCGTTTTGAACGAAGACTCCAATCAGATGTTCGCCGTCGGTCACGGCAAGATCGCTCTGGTCGAGTTCCTGTCCGAGGAAGCGGAAAAGACCCGCGACGAGGCTGCAAAGAAGGCAGCGGAAGAAAAGAAGGCTGCTGAAGAAAAGGCCAAAGCGGAAGAAGCGGCTCGAAAAGCCGCGGAAGAGGCAGAGGCCAAAGAAGAAGCGAAGAAGGACTCCTGAATTCGTTGGATTAAGACGTATCATTCACGGGGCGGCACCCGCGGGCGCCGCCCCGTTTTTGTTTCCACTCTCCTATGTCCCCTCTCCCCCGTGGGGAGAGGGTTAGGGGCACTGTAGTTCGCTCCCGCATCAGGCCGAATGCCGCACCGTGATCGACTCGCCCGCAGACACTTCTTCGCCAGACATGCGTCGCATCCGCGTCGGCTGGTGGATTGGCCTGCTGCTCAGTTGTGTTCTGATTCTTTACAGCGAACTCGATCGATGGACTTCGTTCGACACGGAAGATCCGGTCGCGCGCGCGTTCGACATGCTGTTCGACATCAACATCGACACGACACCCTTTGCGTTCCTGCTGTTGGTGCTGCCGGTTTGCTGGTTCGCGCGGCGGAATGTTCTGGAACGATCACCACGCTGGTTTGGCCGAGCGGCGCAATGGCTGGCGGAGACTCCGACAAGCACTGCCAGTGGGACTCGGCGGCGGGCTGCCATACTGGCGACGCTCGTCGCGCTGACGGCGTTGCTGTCGTGCATACGGGTCTCACGAACCATTGCCGAACCAAACGATGCGTGGCGTTTCGGCGACCTGCCACCGGCGTTTCACGACGAGTACAGCTATCTGTTTCAGGCCCGCACATTTCTTGCCGGCGAGTGGAGTCATCCCAGTCACCCGGATGTGCCTCGCATCTTCGACCAGATGCATGTGTTGAACGAAGGCCGATTCGCCAGCCGATATTTTCCGGGCACTGGCTTCTGGATCGCTCCGTTCGAGGCGACAGGAGATCCGTATCCCGGTCACTGGCTCGCCACGGTGATTGCCTGCGTGTGTACGTTTGCAATCGGTCGCGAGCTGGCCTGTAACGGAGTCGGATTACTGGCCGGCCTGCTGGCCGCCCTGTCTCCCGGGATGGTGCTGTTCGGAAACCTGCTGCTGGCGCATCAGCCGACGCTCGCCGGGCTGAGCGTGTTTGTGTACTGCTGCTTGAGACTGCAACGGCGGTGCCTGAGCCTGTCTCGCGAAATTCGGTCCGGCGACGGGGGTCAGACCACCCTCACGGGTGCGTCGAGCGAAGTCCAGCGGGCTGCCGAACACCGCGCGCCAGTTGTGCTCTCACTGTTGGCTGGAATCGGGCTGGCCTTTGCGATGCTCTGTCGACCAATGACGGCGGCGGGCATCGGACTTCCGTTTGGCGTCTTGCTTGCTGTGTGGCTCGTCCGCAACGGACGGGCCATGCGAAGACCGGCGACGGCCATCGTTGTCGGATTCGCCATCCCGCTTGTCGCGGGTTTCGGCACCATTCTCGTGCAGAACCACGAGATCACCGGCGATGCATTCCGGAGCCCGTATCAGGTCTACACGGACCTGTTGACGCCCAGCCACATGTACGGCTTCGACAATGTCGAACGCGCTAAGTCCATGCAGACGGATCGCGTCATCACGCACTACGACGAATGGGCAGACAACCTCGATACCGCGCTGGCCGTGAAGAATGTTCGCAATCGCATGCTGTCGAGCTGGCAATGGACGTTGGGACCGGTTGCTCTAATCGTCTCGGTGTTTGTTGTTCTGGCCGGCGCGGCCAGAAATCTGGATCAGCGATGGTGGTTGATTATCGCCGCGATCGTGTCGTTGCATCTGCTGCATGTGCCCTACTGGTTTGATGGCATCATGCACTGGCATTACGTCTTCGAATCCGGCGTGCTGTGGTGTCTGCTGGCGGCTGGTGCCACGCTGCTTCTGTTTCAACTGTTCCGGACAGGCAATCGACCGTGGATGCCAGTGTGGTGGTGCCTCCTGCTGCTCGCGAGTGTCACTGTCAATCACGTCTCGCTGCGTCCGTTCTGGGGCGTGTCGCGACTTGACGCGGGAATCAGCGAACTGAGTTTTTCGCGAGTGCAGTTCGAACGATTCCATCGAGTCGTCGAAGAGCAGGTGGACCAGACGCCGGCTCTTGTGCTGATCAAACACAACCCGCACGACCGACATATCGACTACGTGAGCAACACGCCTGACCTGTCAGCACCGATTCTCTTCGGGCGTGTGTCGGCGGATGCAAACACGACAGAAATCGAGACACTGCGATCCGCGGCACAGGCCTATCTGGACCGCAGCCTGTACGTGGCCGTCGCGCCGATGTCGCCTGGCCAGTCATGGCAGTTCATCCGACTGCGTTAATGAACGTGCCCAGTCCACAGTCCCCTCTCCCCCGTGGGGAGAGGGTTAGGGAGAGGGGCTTCAGACCACGTCAAACCTGCGGGAGTTCGAATCCTTTGCGGTAGTCACGCGTCAGAAGCGCATTCGCGTCGGCATCTCCGATGAACGTCTCGGTTTCCGGATCAAACTCCAGTCGGCGACCGGTGCGGTACGCGATATTGCCAATGTGGCACAGCAGTGAAGACAGGTGCCCCTCTTCGATGTCCGCGATCAGCTCTGCACTGCGGCGGCTTTTCACGCAGTCGATGAAGTTCTGGTAATGCCGCGGACTGTCGACCCATTTCTTTTCGTAGGAAGGTCCGCGCTCGCCTTTGTAGAAGACTCGATAACCGTCGCGGTCGATCATCATGAATCCCTTATCGCCGTAGATGATGTTGTCGTTGTCGTGCCGATGCCCCTGCATGCGATACGGGGTGAAGTCGCGTTGCTCGAACACATACAGCAGGTCGTCGTACTCCCAGGTCACGACCATCGTGTCCGGCGTCTCCTGGGCGTCGCCTTTCGATCCCAGCTTGGCTCCGCTGCAGGACACTGCTTTGGGCGCTTTCAGGCCGGCTGCCCAGCGGCCGATGTCGATCTGATGCACTCCGTCATTGCCCAGATCGCCGGTGCCGAAGTCCCAGGTCCAGTGCCACTTGCTGTGAAACCGATTCCGATTGAAGGGCCGCTTCGGTCCCGGGCCGATCCACAGGTCGTAGTCCACTCCACCGGGTACTGATTCATCGGCGCGCGCGGGCACTCGACCTCGTCGCTGATTGTTGATGGCCTTAACCATCATGATTTTCCCGATGACGCCATCGTTGAGCAGTTTCCAGGCCTGCTCGTAATGCGGAGCGGCTCGCAGGTTTGTTCCGTGCTGGACAACGCGTTTGTGCTTACGGGCAGCTTCGACTGCCAGGCGTCCTTCACGCACGTTGTGCGAACATGGTTTCTCGACATACACATCTTTGCCGGCCAGACAGGCGGCAATGGTAATCGGCGCGTGCCAGTGATCGGGTGTGGCCACAACCAGCGCATCGATGTCTGGCCGTTCCAGCAACGTGCGAAAGTCGACGACGTATTCAGGACGCCTCCCCTGCACCGGTTCGATGGCCGCGGCCAGTGGCTTGCCACGCGACTCGTCCACATCACAGATGACCGCGACCTGACAGTCCGGCAGCGACGCAAACCGGTGCGCCAGAGAACGACCGCGGCCTGAGCCGAGCACCGCCACATTAACCGTGTCATTGGCCGATGCCGCACGGACGGAAGTGGCTGCAGCGGTCACTGCACCCGCAACAGCGGCACCGAGGAATTCACGTCGATGAGTCATCGTTTCGTCTCCCTGCCGGGTTTTCAGAACGCGATACAGAACCTGAAGTTCTACGCTGCCTTGGACCGCTGCACAAAGCCGATCACAATCGCTGGCCCACAACACGTCACAACGTAAAAGGCAGCCATGACAATCGCAGTGATGAACTACCTCACCGACATTCGCTTCGGAGCCGGAGCCGTCCGCATTCTATCCGACGCGATGTCGCAGTTGAGTATCACCAGGCCGCTGGTCGTGACGGACGAGGGACTGCTGAGCCTCGGCATTCTGGATCGTCTTCCGTGTACTCCCGCTGCTGTATTCGCCGGAGTTCCAACCAATCCAACTGAGGATGCCGTCGAAGCCGGAGTCGCGGTCTTTCGTGAACACGACTGTGACGGACTGGTCGCACTGGGCGGTGGATCCCCGATTGACTGTGCGAAAGCCATCGGACTGGCGACGACACACTCCGGACCGCTGTCGGATTACGCGCTGATCAACGGTGGCCTGCCACGCATTACATCCAACATGCCCCCGCTGATTGCCATTCCAACAACATCTGGCACCGGCAGTGAAGTGGGTCGCGGCGCTTTGATCACCGTCCGTGGAGGCACGAAGCTTGGCCTGATCAGCCCGCATCTGATTCCGTCGATCGCGATCTGTGACCCCGAACTGACGCTCGAACTTCCACCGCGTCTGACCGCTGCAACGGGACTGGACGCCATCTCACACTGTGTTGAGACGTTCTGCAGCCGAAAGGTCAACCCCGTCGCCGACGCCATCGCGCTGGACGGACTGGGGCGAGCCTGGAGTTCGATCCGGGCGGCCGTACACGATCCACAAAGTCTGCATCACCGCACGGAAATGATGATGGCCTCGTTGCAGGGGGGACTGACATTTCAGAAGGGGCTCGGAATGGTGCACAGCCTGAGTCACCCATTGGGCGGCCTGCCGGATAAACCGCTGCATCACGGAACACTGAATGCCGTCTTCCTGCCGCATGTACTGCGATTCAACGCTGAAGCCGATTCGGGGAAGATAAAGCGAATGGCCGAAGCAATGAGCTTGTCTACCGGACGAAATCTGCCCGAGGTCTTCGAGCGACTCAACCAGGACATCGGCCTGCCGGCGAGGCTGTCTGAGATGGGCGTGACCTCCGACGACCTGTCAGGAATTCCCGCCGCGGCAATGGCGGATCACTCCACACCGACGAACCTGCGCGAGATGACCGAAGACGACTGCCGCACGCTGCTGGAAGCGGCGTTGTAAGCCGAAAAACCCCATCGGGAGAATCGAGTGAGTATCTGGCGATTCGCAGATCTGATCGTGCCCGTTGAGGAAGCACACCGGGTTTCACTGGGGGAAGGCGGCACGCCGCTGATTCCATCAAGACGGATCGGTCCCACTGCAGGCCTGTCAAACCTGTGGTTCAAGGTCGAGACGTCGAATCCTGCCGGTTCGTTCAAAGATCGAATGGGAGCGGCGTCGGTGTCGCACATGCTCGCCAGCGGGCAAACACGTTGTATCGCAACATCCAGCGGAAACACCGGCTCGGCTTTGTCCGCTTACTGCGCGGCTGCGGGAATCGCCTGTCACATCGCGGTGGTCGAGACTGCTCCGGAAAGCAAGCTGCGTCAGATGATGGCTTATGGAGCCAACGTGTTTCATATTCGTGGCTTCGGACTCGATCCCGACATCAGCTCACGAGTGTTCGAGCGGCTGGAGAAGATCGCCGAGCGACTGGATTCCGCGATTCAGGTCAGCTCGTACATTTACAGCCCGGAAGGGATGACCGGAGTCGAGACGATCAGCCATGAGCTGGCCGAACAGACTAAGGAACTCGGCCGGCCGATCGACCGCGTCTTCTGTCAGGCCAGCGGTGGTGGTCTGTGCGTCGCGGTTGCTCGGGGATTCGCCAGTCTCGTTCGTACGGGAAGGCTTGATCAAAGCCCGGCCGTCGACTGCGTACAGCCTGAAGGAAACAACACAATGGCCGGTCCGCTGCGGGACGGCGCCGATCGCGCTCAGGAGTGCGTCTGCACGACCAGGGTCAGCGGACTGCAGGTGCCGAACATCAACGATGGCCACCTGGTAATACAGGAATGTCGGCCGACCGGCGGTACGGGTCACCTTGTCGAAGACGAGTTCGTCTGGGAAACGCAACGACGGCTGGCTCGCGAAGAAGGAATCTTCACAGAACCGGCCGGCGCTGTGGCACTGGCGGGAGCACTCCAGGCGGCTCAGAATGGCGAGATTGATTCTGGGGCGATGGTGGTGTGCCTGGTTACTGGATCCGGTTTCAAGGACGAAGCGTCCGTTGAACGCATGATCGGCGGCGAGCCGTCGCCACTACTTGAGTTCGACGACATGGGTGAGCTGGATTAGTTTATGTGTGTCCCAGGTACCCACGCGGTCAGGTGAGGAACGCGTCCGAAATAAGTTCCCGATACCAGCACGAAGCGCAAGCGAGTGGGTCGGAGTATCCGCGATTGGGGAAAATACACTCGCTTGCGCTTCGTGCTGGTATGAAATCGGGAAGTAGTATCGGCACGTTCCCAACTAAGTTGCGCCGTACAGAGTCAGCACGGTCGATTGCGCTTGTAAGCGGAACGAACCATGACGTTGAAACGACATCCGTCTCTCATTCTGACGGTGTTATGGCTCATCGCAAAAAAAGCGCAACATTGATATAGAGTCGAGTTGTTAGATTTGCGAGAAGCCGCTCGCTATGAGCGAGAACGGTTATTCGACTTTGGAAATACGAGTGCGTGCCGTTGAG